>Ga0247840_10000081_pt1 | contig 175822 bp, 137 predicted proteins | sample LaCruzMarch2015__FD_192404 | JGI IMG/M metagenome (GOLD analysis project Ga0247840, IMG submission 192404) | Freshwater microbial communities from meromictic Lake La Cruz, Castile-La Mancha, Spain - LaCruzMarch2015_17m | ecosystem: Environmental > Aquatic > Freshwater > Lake | place: Spain... | reverse complement strand
AGCTGAAATTTGCCTTGAGTTGAGGGGGTCTGTTTTTAAAAGTGCAAAATAAATCAACAATATGCCTGATTTTCTGACAGTTTCAAATCAACAACATGGAAATCAGGTTTTAGTCGGATAATAGTGAAAAATAATCAAAAAAAAACTGCCTCGATTTTGAGACAGTTTTTTTTTAATGTAAGAGATACGATTATTTCACGATCATCTTTTTAGTTACCGATTCATTGTTGACTTTTACCGTGTAGAAATATACGCCGGTTTGAAGTTGTGAACCATCTAACATAAACTGATGAGTACCGGAATTTACCGATCCTTTATTGATTTCCAAAACCTTCTGGCCAACGACTGAATAAATAGTCAGCGAGAGGTTGGCAGCCTTTTCGAGGTTAACATTGACGATAGAGTTGCCATGGAAGGGATTGGGTGTGTTTTGAGAAACTTTAAAGCTAATTGTTCCGGGTTCTTGAATGCCCACGCCCGGATCAATAATTGCCGTCTTAGAAGTCGTAAGAACAATGATGTCGTTATTTGTGATTTCTGTCTGACCCTGTGCATCCTGAATACCTTTCAAGTAAACACCTGCATCTATATCGCTTTGGAATAAAGTATAGATATTGTTATCATAGGAATCAGGTACCTGAACCGGGTAAACACATTCACTCCACTGGTATAGGAAATCACCGGTGATATCCATGATGTTGGCCATCCAGGCATTTTCGTTTACCGCCCATGCTCTTGCAAAGAGGTGGCGAAGCATATAGTTGTCATTATCGCGTAAAGTCGTAACTCCCGACCAAACAACAAAAATATTGTTATAATCATCAATTGACATGGTTGGAAAACTGCTCATAGATACAAAATAATAAGCCAACTCGGTGGCTTGTGCATACCATACGTTGGTATCCTGTACCCATCCGATAATGTTCCCGCCAGCATTTAGTTCTGCCGTATCGAGAACTTCAGGCCAGGTGGGCATATCTTCATTCCAATAGAGCAAGCCATCGGTAAACGGAAACCAATATTTTGAAGCATCTTCATGCCCATTGGCACGTTGCAGTCCCATCGTTACATGAACTTTACCACTATTGTCAAGAGCAGCTGACATGCTTCCGTCGACACAAAAGAAAGAATCGGTGACAGCTCCGCCATTCCACTTATTATAAGGACAGGGCCAGATAACCGTCTTTGTCCAGGTAACTCCATTGTCGGTTGATTTCATGATAGCCTGATCCATCCAACTATCCCCATAGGTGAAAGCAATTGTATCGCCGTGGGGTTCGGTTAAGGCATAGCTGTCACCACTAAAGCCAAGATATTCGTTGGAAGTCATTCCATCGAGGAGCTGCCAATCTTCCCAGTTAGCGCCACCATCTAAAGAACGGGTGTAAAGTAAGGCGCCATCAAGATCCTCATAAACGACACCACCATTGGCTGTCGGAGCTGTCATTGCAATGACATGGATCGTATTGTGATCCGCACCACCGCTGACCATACGTGGCCAAAGCATCCCTGATGCACCTGTTGGATTGGGAATTTCGGAATTAACCCATGCACCGGTTCCTTTTGTAGCGCGTTTATAAACATAAAGTGGAGTTGTTCCGCTACGGTGAGAAATAATGATTTCACCATTTGCACCACAAGGAGCATAGTTCCCCCAACCGGATTTAACGGTTTCAATAGGAGCAGAAGGTGCCGTTTCCCAAGCAGTACCGTTATAATAATTGTAACCTGTTCCCCGATCGGTAAAAGCATCAGTATGAGACATGATTGATACGCCAGCCATTGTTCCATCTGGATATTTGTAAAAATAATTGGCAGAGGAATTATTGGTTTGAAGGTCATATTTGGTGCTCATAAGAATAGGATCTTCAAGGACACTCTTTTGAGTTACGGTCGAATTTATAGGTTTCACGCCAACAACCTGGTCATCAATCCTTTTTTCCAGCCGGGGTGCCATGACATTTGAGTTGATAGACTTCTGTGATTTTAGCTGTGCCGTTGCACTAAAGCCAATCAGCAAAGCCATTGAAATAAGTAAAATTTTTTTCATTGCTCTTGGGTTTAAGTTTGACAAAAGAATTTTCATTAGGTACAAAAGTATAAAAAAATATACTATTAATTGTAAATATACAAAAATTTTTTAACTATGACAATTTTTCAACAATTTGAATCTCAACAATTAATATCAATAACTTTATTTATAAATATTCTAAATACAAACAGTTAAATTATTGATATTTATAATCTTAGAATAATGTTCAAATAAAATTTTAAGGGCACATAAAAACAAAGCCTCTGACAAATAAATTGTTCTCAAAACTAAAAACACCAAGGCTGATTATTCCTGTTTCAGGGAAATTGCAAAAACAGATCGAAAGGATCTTTTGATCATGAAAACAAAAAAGCAAAAATGGAAGAAGTTGAAATAAAGTAAAAAAACTATTTTTGTATAATACTTTTCAGAACAAGGAAACATTCGTTTTTGAGGCAGTTCAGGGAAAGTAGTTAAACCAATTCGGCATAAGGTGGACAAGTTAGTCGGTATATCCGAGGAGGCCATTCATGCTGAACCAAAAGAAAGTTATAAGGATTTTATCAGCTTATATGCGATAAAAACGTTAACACAAACAATCGGAGAATTACCTTCCGATAATGTAAAGTTTGCGCTCTGAATTGCAAAAGAATGAGGAATCTGGAACACTTGAATAATTGTAATGATAAATAGGCCGGGATACATGAATAAAAGAGCGGAATCTAAAAAAGAAAAAAAGCAGAACAAAAAGATAAATATTTACTCCTTTTACCGGTTCCCGGTTGTTTATCTGATCCTTTTTATTCTCATTTTTATCGTTTACGGGCAAACCCTGTGGTTCAAACTCGGGAAACTGGACGAAACCAACATTATCCTTGACAATATCAAGCTTCTCACTGATTTCAAGAACCTGAAAGAAGTATTTCTGACTAATCCGTTCTTCAATAAAGGCGGCGATTTTTACCGCCCGTTGCAGAATGTCTCCTTCATGATCGATGCCAACCTGAGTGGCCAAAATGGTTGGGCCTATTACATGTCGAACATGATCATTCATTTTATTACCTGTTCGCTGATTTATTACCTCCTTACCTTATTTGGGAAAAACAGGAAAATAGCCCTGCTGCTGACTCTGGCCTTTGCTGTGCATCCCTTATTTGTGCAAACCGTTGCCTGGGCTCCTTCCCGCGGAGACTTGTTCCTTGGGATGTTTGGGATCGCTTCATTTATTTTATTTATCCTTTACATACGAAATAAAAATTACTATTATCTAATTCTGAACATCCTTGCTTTTAGTTTGGCGCTGATCTCAAAAGAGACCGCCGTTATTATTCCGGTTATTTGTTTTCTGTATTACTTTTTCATCGAGAAAGAAAAAAGCGTTTCGATCAGCGGATTAATAATCCCGGCTGTTTCTTACCTTTCTTTATTTGCACTTTTCATGTATGTGCGGAACGAAATAGTCGGAATTGTTGTTGAAAAAGGACAATTTGGGTTGTACCCCTTTCTGATACATCTACGGACAATCCCAGACGTCATTTCAAAGTTTTTTCTCCCATTGGACTTAGGCCCAATGCCGGCATTCAATCTGGCACTGACAATAATGGGATCACTCATACTGGCTTTACTGATCAGGATTTCAATCCGATACCGTCATGCATCCTGGAGGGAGTTTCTTTTCGGTTTAATATGGTTCCTTCTTTTTATCATTCCTGCAATTATGTATATCAATAAATTTGGAGCAGCTTCCTCTGATTACATGGAACACCGGGCTTATTTGCCCCTCGTCGGGATCTTGATTTATATTTTCCACTATCTCACCACTGCCCCGAAAATGAAAGAAAACAATACCATTCCCGTAATCTTATTCTTAATCATATCGGTTTTTACCGTTTATTCACATGTATACGCCAGGAATTATATGACTCCATTGGCCTATTATAAACTTGCCGTGAGCAACAACCCGGCTTCTGCCATCGCTTATTTTAACCTTGGCACTACCCGCATGACTTTTGAAAATGACTACCGGGAAGCAATCAAGGATTTGGACCATGCCATAAGCCTGTTACAGGATTATCCTTCATCTTATAATAACAGAGGTTACTGTAGAGAACAATTGAATGATTTAACTGGAGCAATGGCTGACTATGAAAAAGCTTCGCGGCTTAAACCTGGCTGGTCCGCGCCCCATGTCAACCTTGCAACGGTCAAACGAACTCTTGGATTGTTTAAAGAAGCGATCCTCGAATACGATACCGTGTTGTCTATCTCTCCTTCATTTTACCAGGCATTCTATGAGCGGGGTTCCCTGAAGATGGAAGTAAAAGATTATCGGGGAGCACTTGAGGACCTGAACCGGGCCATCATCCTGCATGAAAACTACCCTGAGGCATTCTTCAACAGGGGAGTTATAGCGTTAACACTACAAGATCACTATGCAGCAATGCAGGATTTTGATCGGGCCATACAATTGAATAATAAATACCTTGAAGCATTCGTCAACCGGGGTATTTTGAAATATCAGATGCAGGATTACTCAGGGGCTATGGAAGATTTCAACATGGCATTGCTTCTCAATGATCAATATGCTGAAGCTTATCTCGATCGGGGCATGGTACGTCTCATAACCCAGGATCTCAATGGGGCCTGCGAAGATTGGGAAACTGCCAGGAAACTAGGCCTGGCTGATGCTGAAAAACTATTACAAAATTATTGCACGAAGTAACCCTATAACGGATAAAGCTGCTCATTTCTTCATGGGAAGACCCGTAATTGTATTCCGATACCTTTTCTGATATCACGATAATGATTCTTCACGCAAGGATTTTCCCTTGGTATCGACCGGAATAATCGTAGAGCGTTGAAATTCGTCATCCGAAAAAAAGAGCTTCCGGTAAGTTATATGACGTTTGGCAAAGACTGCGCCAACCGATTCATGTAAAGCACGCATTTTCGGATTGAAATCGCCAACCCAGGAGAGCTCCAGTTCGGTAATATGAGGTTTCTTTTTCATTTTTTCATTCAAATGCCAGAAAATTCCAGATTCAATACCAAACCGCTGATATTTAGGTTTAACTCCCATAATCACAATCCGGGCGCGTGTAATAGTCATACGCGATTTTAGCCATACAAACTTCAATTTGTTCCAGAGATGTAACTTCCCATTCATATGCCTGAGAATTTGATTTACATCCGGGAACATAACTAAAAATGCCGCAGGTTCCTCTTTGTAATAAGCAAACCAAATCATTTCCGGATCGATAAAGGATTTGGCCTTCTGTAATCCTTTTAGCAGCGTATCTTCATCCATTGGAGTAAAGTTTTCATGAAACTTCCATGCATCATCGTACACCTCCTTCAAGTCCCGGATAAAAATGTCGGTTTTATCAAAAGTCAGATGGTGGAAACTAAGCTCCTGCTTTTTCATCGCCCATTCAGCTATTTTCCAGAATCTTTCAGGAAACGGTTTAGTCAGGTCAAGATGGTTGGAGACCTGTTCAAAGTAAAACCGGAAACCATAGGATTCAAAAAATCCGCGGTAATAAGGGGGGTTATAGTTCATACCAAACCCGGGATGGGTAAAGCCATCAACCAGTAAACCCCAGTTAACATCGTTTTCTCCAAAATTGATCGGTCCGTCCATCGCCTTCATACCTCTTTCGGAAAGCCAATTACGTGCAAGATCGAATAAGATGTTTGCGGCTGTTTGATCGTTGATACATTCGAAAAAACCCATGCCACCGGTGGGCTGCGAAAAAGAATAAGCTTTTTGACGATTAATAAAAGCGGCTACTCTGCCGATGGTCTGTTCATGATCATCCTGTAAAATCCATCGGGTTGCTTCTCCATGATTAAAAAAAACGTTTTGCTTCGGATCAAAAATAACTTCAATTTCCTTATCGAGTTGACGGACGTATATCGGATCATCTTTATAAATCACCTGAACGACATCCAGAAATTCCTGTCTTGTCTTCTTATCTCTTACTTCTATTACTTGCATATACTTTTTCCTTTATTTCTTTGTAATCTGCTTACTTTTTAAAGAAAGTGGATCCGATCGGTACACCCGTACAAAAATACACGATAAATTTTCTCGTTAAACATTATAATTATCTTTGTATTCCTATTCACTTTCTTTCATGAAGCATCTCGACAGGTTTGTCCTCAAATCCTATTTCGGACCCCTGGTCATGACCTTTTTCATTGCTCTGTTCATCCTGCTGTTGCAGTTTGTATGGAAATACATTGATGATCTCGTCGGTAAGGGATTGGAATGGTACATCATATTGAAGTTATTGTTTTATGCTTCTTCAACTTTTGTTCCCATGGCACTCCCCCTGGCTATCCTCCTTTCCTCCCTGATGATGTTCGGAAATCTGGGAGAGCATTATGAGCTGGTGACCATGAAAGCAGCCGGGATCAGCCTGAGCAGGATCATGCGCCCATTGATTATCGTTTCCATTGTTATCAGCCTGATTGCTTTTTATTTCTCCAATGTGATCCTACCGGCTGCCACGTTGAAATTTTCTTCGCTCTTATTTGATGTTCGACAAAAAAAACTCGCTTTTAATCTGAAAGAGGGGTTGTTTTATAACGGAATTGACGGATTTGTCATCCGTATCGGGGAAAAAGATAAAGATGGGAACACCATCCGCGATGTGATGGTCTATGATCACACTAAACACCTGGGAAATACCACCCTGACTGTTGCGGAATGGGGAAAAATGGAATTGACTCCGGATAAACGGTTTCTTGTTTTTCATTTATACAACGGTACCAACTATGAAGAAAGGACCGACCTTAAGGGGCATGAACAAACCCGTCCTTTTCAACGAACCCGGTTCAAGGAACAATCCCAGCGCTTTAACTTGTCTGATTTCCAACTCACCCGGACCGATGAAAATCTTTTTAAAAAAAATTATGAGATGCAAAATATCCGGCAATTGCGAGTTGCAATCGATTCGATCAAGAAACAATTGTTATTGGATAAAATGAGTTTTGAGAAATCCACATCAGACAACTTCCATTTTTACACTCAGACTGATCTCTTAAAAAAGAGGGGCCCCGATACTTTAAAAGCCACGTATCGCCAACTTATTTCGAAACTAAAACCGGCTGAACGGAATGTGGTTTTTGAATCATCAAGAAATTCGGCGATGTCGGTTAAACAAGACCTTGAAAACAGTAAGGAAAATCTCGTCTCAAAAAATAAATTGATCTATCAGCACCAGATCGTATTTCATAAAAAATTTTCCTTTTCCATTGCTTGTCTTCTGTTGTTCTTTATCGGCGCCCCATTGGGGGCAATTATTCGGAAAGGGGGATTGGGTATGCCGGCCGTCATTTCCACCTTGTTTTTTATTCTTTTCTGGATCATTTCTTTCACCGGTGAAAAATATACGGCCGAAGGAGTTCTGCCTGCATGGCAGGGGATGTGGATTGCCTCGGCTACACTCTTACCTATTGGCATTTTCCTCACTTATAAAGCAACCAATGATGCTTCCCTGTTTGATATAGACGCATGGATAAGCTTTTTTAAAAAATTCTTCAAGTTCCCTGAACAACGAATATGAGGATACTTTTTTTATGTAATAAGTCTCCCTGGCCACCCAAAGAAGGAGGTCCTCTCGCGATGAATATGCTTGTGGAAGGACTTGCAGAAGCCGGGCATGAAGTCAAGGTTCTTGCTGTAAATTCTTATAAATATCATATTGATCCTGCCTCGATACCGACCGATTACCTGCAGAAGACCGGGATTGAATTGATTGATATCGATTTGAGGATTAAGCCTCTTATTGCTTTCCTGAACCTTTTCACCAAACGCTCTTATCATATTGAACGGTTTATCTCAGAAACATTCCGGAAGAAATTAACGGAGATACTTAGAGATCACGTTTACGACATCATTCAGTTGGAAACTCTTTTCATGAGTCCTTATCTTGATACGATTCGGCTGTATTCCGGGGCAAGGATCGTGCTGCGGGCGCATAATATTGAGCATCTGATCTGGGAAAGGGTTGCCGGTGAAGCCAGGAATCCTTTTAAATGTTGGTACCTTAAACACCTTGCATCCACGCTTAAAAACTACGAGCTCAAAATCCTGAAGAAATTCGATGGAATCGCTGCCATAACTCCAACCGATGCCGGATACTTTAGAAAAGTCCTTTCCGAAAAGAGATCGGCGATACCTGTTGTTGATATCCCATTTGGAGTGGATCCGGATCGCTATCCCTATTCCCCTGAAAAAGCAGAATTTCCGTCATTATTCACCATCGGCTCGATGAACTGGATACCGAACGAGGAGGGAATCCGCTGGTTTTTACATGATGTCTGGCCCGATGTGGCACAACAGTTCCCTGACCTGAAATATTACCTTGCCGGACGTGAAATGCCTGTCTGGATGAAAGAGTTGAAACTTCCGAATGTAGTGGTATTAGGTGAAGTAAAAGATGCCTGCGAATTCATGATTTCAAAAGCTATTATGGTCGTTCCGCTCTTCTCCGGCAGCGGAATCCGGATTAAAATTATTGAAGGTTTGGCGACCGGCAGGACCATCATCTCTACCAGCCTTGGCGTTGAAGGCATTCGTTGCACGAATTATGAAAATATCTTGATCGCAAATATTCCGTGCGAATTTTTTGAAATGATCTCAATTTGTGTCAGTGATCGGGAACGTTGCCGACAAATCGGGGAAAAGGGCAGAGAACTGATCAAAACACATTATAACATGAAAACGATCATCGACAAACTGATCAGTTTTTATCGACTACTTACTGATTAACCAGGATTTTTATATTTTTGCCTATTCCAAGCTATCTTCATGAGATTGTTTTTTCTTTTACCCAGAGTGCCCTATCCCACTGAGAAAGGTGATAAATTAAGGGCGTTTCACCAGATCAAGAATCTCTCCAAAAATCATGAGATCATCCTTTGTGCAATGAACGATGGCTCCCTTCATGATGATGCAATCCCCGTACTTAAAAAATATGTTAAAGCAATTCATATTATACCCCTATCAAAATTAACCATTGCGATAAACATTTTCAAGGCTCTCTTTACTAAAAAACCGCTCCAGGTGGGTTATTTCTATAATAAAAAATCTGAGCGACAAATTCACCAATTAATCGAACAATACAAACCCGATCATATCTTTTGTCAACTCATCCGCGTTGCTGAATATGTCAGAAATCTGCCCATACCTAAGACCCTCGATTATCAGGACGTTTTTTCCAAAGGCATTGAACGCAGGCTATCCACCTCGCCATTTTATTTGCGACCATTTTTAAAGATCGAATATAACCGACTGCTCCGTTACGAACATGACTGCTTTGATGTTTTCGATAATAAAATAATCATTTCCAAACCCGATCGTGATCTGATTCCTCATCCGGATAGGGAAAACATTATCGTGGTATCAAATGGCGTTGATACCACTTTTTTCAATCCGGTGGAACGGAAGAAGGAGTACGACCTGATATTCACCGGAAACATGAGCTATCCGCCGAACATAAACAGCGCAGAATTCCTGGTAAATAAGATCTTACCGGCGCTTCTTACAAAAAAACCCGATATCCGGCTACTTATCGCAGGTGCCAATCCCCATATCCGTGTCTTGGTACTGAAATCCTCCAATGTGGAAGTCAGCGGATGGGTTCCCGATATGCGGATATGTTATTCCAAAGCAAAAATCTTTATTGCCCCTATGCAAATCGGTACCGGTCTTCAAAATAAAATTCTTGAAGCGATGGCTATGAAAGTTCCTTGTATCACTTCATCCCTTGCATTCCAGGCTATTCAGGCTAAAAAAGGAGAAGAAATCCTGGTTGCTCAATCTCCTGAAGAGTATGTTCAATATATTTTAATGCTTCTTGCATATCCGAAAAAAGCGGAAGAAATTGCTACTGCTGGATATCATTTTGTCTTGCAAAACTACAATTGGGAAATCGAAACCTCAAAGATTGAAGCACTTATCAGGCAGTCATCTTCCGGAAGGGAAGTGCCAAAATAACGAAATTAAGTTACTATCCGGCGTCTTTCGCGCAACGAACCTTTATCCAGCATCAAATTAAATTTTTAATGATCTTATGAATTTTTAACATGTCCGACGATAAAAAAATAATTTTTTCCATGGTGGGGGTTTCCAAAACCTTTCCGCCTCATAAGCAGGTTCTAAAGAACATCTACCTCTCCTTTTTTTATGGCGCCAAGATCGGCATTATCGGTCTGAACGGCTCAGGGAAATCAACTCTTTTAAGAATCATTGCCGGAGAAGAGAAGTCGTTTCAGGGACAGGTTGTTTTTTCACCCGGTTATTCCATCGGTTACCTGGAACAGGACCCAAAATTGGATGAATCCAAGACGGTCCGGCAGGTAGTGGAAGAGAGCGTTAAGGAAATTATTGACCTACTCAGGGAATATGAGTCGGTAAACAATAAGTTTTCCGAACCCCTAAGCGACACCGAGATGGATAAACTCATCAAACGCCAGGGCGAACTGACTGAACTCCTTGATCAGCATAGTGCCTGGGAACTTGACAACAAACTGGAACGGGCCATGGACGCCCTTCGCTGTCCGGAAAGCGATATTCTGGTCAGGAACCTTTCAGGTGGAGAACGACGCCGGGTCGCATTATGTCGTCTACTTCTGAGAGAACCTGACATTCTTCTGCTTGATGAACCGACCAACCATCTCGATGCCGAATCGGTTCAATGGCTGGAAATTCACTTACAACAATATAAAGGAACAGTCATAGCAATTACCCACGATCGCTACTTCCTGGATAATTTAGCCGGATGGATTCTCGAACTTGATCGTGGAGAGGGGATTCCATGGCAGGGAAATTATTCTTCCTGGCTCGACCAGAAATCAAAACGATTGGCGATAGAAGAAAAATCGGAAAGTAAACGGCGTAAAACACTTGACAGGGAACTGGAATGGGTTCATATGTCGCCAAAAGCGCGTCAGGCAAAAGGGAAGGCAAGATTAAATGCCTATGAGAAGATGTTGAGTGAAGATGCAAAAGAAAAGGAAGAACGACTGGAATTATATATCCCGAATGGACCGCGGCTTGGCAATATGGTTATTGACGCCCGAGGCGTTTCCAAATCTTTCGACGATAAACTGCTCTTTGAAAACCTGAACTTTTCACTTCCCCCCGCCGGTATTGTGGGAATTATTGGCCCTAATGGCGCCGGTAAAACAACCTTGTTTCGAATGATCATGAAATCGGAAAATACCGACTTTGGGTCCTTTAAAATCGGGGAAACCGTTAAACTGGGTTATATCGATCAAAGTCATACATCAATTGATCCGGAAAAAACCGTATTCCAGGTAATTTCCAATAACAGTGAAACGGTCCAACTGGGCGGACGTTCCATGAATGCCCGCGCCTATGTTGCCCGGTTCAATTTCTCAGGAGCCGATCAGGAAAAAAAATGCGGCGTCCTTTCCGGCGGAGAAAGAAACCGCCTCCACCTGGCGCTTACGCTGAAAGAAGAAGCGAATGTGTTGCTGCTCGATGAACCTACCAATGATATTGATGTAAATACGCTGAGAGCCCTGGAAGAAGGTTTGGAGAACTTTGCCGGGTGCGCCGTGATCATTTCCCATGACCGATGGTTTCTTGACCGGGTCGCAACTCATATACTTGCATTTGAAGGGAATTCACAGGTTTATTTCTTTGAAGGAAGTTACTCCGATTATGAGGAAAATAAAAAGAAGCGACTTGGAGATGAAGGACCGAAACGGATACGATATAAAAAGTTAAAGGTTTGAAGATTCAGGATACGTAGAAATAAATTCGATAATCATGGTTGGACAGTACCGTGGAAATCATAGCTCAAAGCTTCTCTTCCTTTGGTCAGTTTAACTGCAATCTGTCAACTTTGATCCATATTCTTTTTTATATTTGCAAAAAAGACTCCATGTCGTCAATAAAACCTTCCATTCCTAAAGGAACCCGGGATTTCTCACCCGATGAGATGGTGAAGAGGAATCATATTTTCGACTTGATCCGGAAGGTTTTCCGTCTTTATGGTTACCTCCCGCTGGAAACACCCGCCATGGAGAATCTCTCTACCCTTATGGGAAAATATGGGGAAGAAGGCGATAAACTTCTCTTTAAAATTCTCAATTCCGGAAATTACCTCGATGGTTTCGACCATTCAGTGACCAACATTCAATCTCCGGAGTGCAATATCCAGGATTTAACCAGACACATCTCGGAAAAAGGTTTACGGTACGATCTGACGGTACCTTTTGCCCGATATATCGTTCAGCATCATCATGAACTTGCGTTCCCTTTCAAGCGTTATCAAATCCAACCGGTTTGGAGAGCCGACCGGCCACAGAAAGGTCGCTATCGCGAATTTTTTCAATGCGACGTGGATGTTATAGGAAGTAATTCCCTGTTGTACGAAATTGAATTGGTTCAAATCATCGATGATGTTTTTTCCAATCTGGGGATCAATATCATGGTACGACTCAATAATCGAAAAATCCTCGCCGGTATTGCTGATACAATCGGACACCCCGATAAACTTACTGATCTTACCATTGCTCTTGACAAAATCGATAAAATCGGACCGGAGAAAGTTAAAGCTGAACTTGCTGATCGTGGAATTTCCAAGACTTCCGTCGAACGTATTATGCCTGTTATCATGGCCGAGGGGAAGATGAATGAGAGATTTTCCCTGCTTGAATCTTTTCTTCATGATTCAAAACCAGGTATGAAAGGAATTGAAGAATTGCATTTCATCACAGATTATTTACAAGAGCTCAACCTCAGGAACGATTTTGTTTTCGACATGCGTCTCGCCCGCGGACTTAATTATTATACCGGTACCATCATGGAAGTTATGGCGAAAGATGTATCGATCGGAAGTTTATGCGGCGGAGGGCGATATAATGACCTGACCGGGATTTTCGGATTGCCGGACATGCCGGGGGTCGGAATATCTTTCGGCGCTGACCGGATTTACGACGTTATGAATGAACTCGACCTTTTTCCGGAAACGATCCGTTCTGTCACGCAGGTTCTCTTTATAAATTTCGGACCGGAAGAATCAAAATATTGCTTTTCTATTCTACCTGTTTTACGTTCCTATGGAATTGCTGTAGAAATATATCCCGAATCAGCCAAAATAAAGAAACAAATGGATTATGCAAACCGGAAAAATATTCCTTTTGTTGTTCTGATCGGCCAGGATGAAATGATAAGCGGACGGCTGACGATAAAAAGGATGAAAACGGGTGAACAGCAACAGATGACGATGGATGAGTTGATACAAATAATAAACAATGAATAGCAGATTGGGACGAAATTACAAACACCCAAAAAAAAATACTCATGAATAAAAGCAAAAATTAATTTATCATTATCTTGTATCGTTTGTTTTTGAACATTTATCCAGCATTGATTATATTTTTAATGACTAAATGATCTGAATTATGACACTAATCATCAAAGGAGCGGGACTTACAATTGAAGATGTTGTTAATGTCGCCCGTCACAACGAAGAAGTTAAACTGGACCCAAAAGCCGTTGAACGGATCCACAAATGCCGGGCAATGCTTGAGAAAAAAATCATCGCCGGTGAAATCATGTATGGCGTGAATACCGGGATTGGGGAGTTTTCGGAAGTAGTTTTGACCGACGAGCAGGTGAAAGATTTCCAGAAATATCTTGTTTACAACCATGCTGCCGGTATAGGCGACCCGATGCCTATTGACTGGGTCAGAGGAGCTATGTTAGGACGCATCAATGTGCATGCTCATGGAAATTCGGGTTCACGACTGGAGATCACGCAGACCATGGTGGACATGTTGAATAAAGGGGTAACTCCCTTTGTTTGTCAGAAAGGATCGGTTGGGGCCTGCGGCGATCTTGCCCCTATGTCGCAGATTGCCCTCTTGATGATGGGAGAAGGTCATGCTTACTATGAAGACAAACTAATGCCAGGTAAAGAAGCCCTTGAAATTGCAGGGATCCCTGTTCCTGGACTAAAAGCTCGTGACGGACTGGCTACGATCAACGGATCGAACGTTCTTACTGCGATGAGTGCATTGTTCCTTTATGATGCCAACCGATGGCTCAAGCAAGCCGAAATTGCCGCCGCCATGTCGCTTGAAGCCATGAAAGCCAATATGCGTCCTTATTATCCTAAACTTCACGAAATCCGTGGTTTTAAGGGTGCAATCCGTAGCGCCGCCGCCATTCTCAAATGTGTAAAGGGAGGTGACCTGGCTGATGGCAAGATAAAATGCAAGGTTCAGGACGCTTATTCGATGCGATCCACGCCACAGGTTATCGGAGCGGCTCATGATGCGCTTGCTTATGCCCGTTCCCAGGTTGAGATTGAATTGAATGGAGTAGGCGACAACCCTGTATTCTTCCCGGAAGAGAATCTTCAGCTTTCCGGCGCCAACTTCCAGGGTTCCCCGGTATCGGTTCCAATGGATATGGCAGGGATGGTCATTACGATGGTAAGCGTCATGTCGGAACGCCGCATGAACAGGTTAAATAATCCCGCCCTGAGTGTTGGATTACCTGCCTTTCTGACAAAAGGCGCCGGAATGTTCAGCGGACTGATGCTCAGTCAGTACACTGCCGATATGCAGATCGTAGAACAGCGGATCCTTTCAATGCCTGCCTCTATACAATCAATCCCAGCGGCTGCCGACCAGGAAGACTTTGTTTCCATGGGAATGAATACCGCCTTGAAAAATTTTCAAATCCTTGACAATGCTTATGGGATTCTTGGAATAGAATTAATGGCTGCGGCTCAGGCTCTGGATTTCAGGGAATATAAATTCGGAGTGGGCACAACGAAAGCAAAAGAGATAATCCGTAAACATGTTGCATTCCTCGAAGTGGACCGTCCTCTTTACCCTGATCATAATACGATGAAAAAACTTGTCAAATCTTGTGAAATTCTGAATGAAGTTGAAAAAACCGTTGGAAGTCTTGAATAATTAATGGAGTGTAGTTCTTCAAATTAATAAATATTCATTTAAAACCCAACCATTATGGAATTCATGGATTATTGCTCATGGTGGCCGTTTTTAGTCGCCATTATTTTACCGATCATCTTCATTGGGATCTGCATTTTTGTTATCGAAATTGTCGGACTCTGGCATCTGTTTGTAAAAGCAGGGGAACCAGGTTGGGCAGCTATTATTCCGATTTACAACTATCTGATCGCGATTAAAGTTGCCGGAAAACCCTGGTGGTACATCCTAATGTTTCTGGTACCCATTCTCGACCTGATTTTTTATATCATCATCCTTCACGGATTATCAAAGAATTTTGGGAAAGGAAGCGGATTTACCGTCGGTCTTTTCTTTTTCCGCTTCATTTTTATACCGATCCTTGGATTCGGAAAATCGGTTTATATTGGCGATAAATCAAATTTCGGAATATAACTAAGAACCTGTATCCTTTCCCATCAGAAGAAATACAACTGGATAAAATTACTATGGAAGAACTCCCAAATCAACCAGAACAGCCGATTAAGCCGAAGCGATCAAACCTACTGACCATTCTTTGTATCCTGACTTTTATCGGTAGCGGGATGAATTTTTTTTCAAGTATAATAATCGCTGCGTTTTATAGCACCTTTACTGAGATCGCCCAAACTTTTGCCGAAAAATTTAGCCTTCCCGGAATCGATCTGATTCTGGAATCGCCCCCGGCTTTCTTCCTCATATCCGGGATCACGTACACTTTTTCATTTGCCGGAGCCCTCTTGATGTGGAATTTCAGAAAAACAGGGTTTCATTTGTACACCATTGCACAAATCATTTTGATCATTATTCCGATGTATTTTTTAAAAATGCCGGCACCATCCATGTTTGATATTATTCTTTCAGGAATATTCGTAATTCTTTATGGAGTTAATTTGAAAAACTTATCCTGAGATGGGATTGATCCGCCATACTGAAAATAAGAAACCGGATATCTGCAAATCCAGACCTATTATCCTTTCCATATTTTGTCTTTTCGGATTTACATACTTCACCCTTTTCGCGTTTCTGTTTATTCTGGCAACTTTTTGTTCAGGCTGGATCACGGAAGTGACAAATAAATATATGCCGGCGGAAGCAGTTACCAAGGCACAAGTGTTTCTGGTTTTTTTCACCGGAGCTTTATTACATATAATTGCTTTCGCGGGACTTATTTTAATATGGAATATGAAAAAAATGGGTTATTTTTTATTGGGAATTCCCTGCCTGTTAATCGCCAGTTATCATCTTTGTCAATCGCAAATCCCAGTTTCAATAACGGTAATTTATATTATATTTATAATCATTTTCGGATTTTTCTATCGTCGGTTGAAGTAAAAAATTCATAAAATGAAACATCCCGTAGTAATGTTTCCTGGCTTATTCGTCAATAGAATTATTGTCCTTTTATTGTTATTTTTCTAAGATAAAGGTCGTAATTAGCATATTCCGGCTCGAGGTCACTTTCCCATTAGATGTGGATGTGACTATTTTATATCCCGAATTTCTTAATTTATTCAATGTTTTATTTATTATAATATTATTCTGAACGAGATATTCATCATTGAATTTAAATGGCTCTAAATCAATAATTTCATTAGTTGAATCTGCATAAATTATAATTATTTTTGAACTTGTAACGGTAAAATTCTCATAGATCCGCATGGTGATGTATCTGCTTTCTGCATCTTCCTGTTTCCCTTTAAAGGACGCAAATACACATAATAATGACAATATCAGCCCGGACATAATAAATATCCCGATGTTTCTGTTTTTCATAACAATGATTTTTAGAATTTAAATTTAAGGATGTTCAAAATTATAAAAAAGTAGCTTTAAAGACAATATTTTTTACACCCATGGTTATTATTGCTTTTTTCAAAAATATCAAGCATCATTCCCACAGACATATTAGTATTATTGTAAAAAATGCGTCAACGATAATTGCTGAAAGGATTAATAGCAGGACAGATCTGGGTATCATGTTTGTTTTTGCTAAGAAGGACACATAAGATCAGTCCAAGACATTTTTAATGGATTAAGAAGTATGTTAGGAAACATCATCAATTTATCATTCAATCATACACCATTAAATCTTTGGTGGGAATGGATGAAATGTAGTTTAGATAAATATTGGGAGAACTTTTCCAATACAAATGGCAGGATTGAATTAAAAAAAATAAATTAAATGTAGTTTTAACTGCTTGATTAACTGATATAATTTACTTTTTGTTAAATAATTATTAATAATTTGTTTTTTTATTATAATTTTTTTTTTTGATATTTGCTAACACCTTGTTAATAGTCGCTGAAATATGTTTACCGATTTTTAATAATCATGTCATATTGAGCATTTTGTATCTTGATTATTTTTCCGGTACCCTATAGAACACTAATTCTTCATATGTTTAACAAAAACCCAAATCAATGAAAAAAGTAATCTTTACCCTTGTGATTGCATTCATCACCGTGATTTCAGTGAATGCACAGGATTTAACATCTAAAAAAGGTTTCCCCATCCTACCGGAAACCGGTGATATTTGTTTATCCATTGATGCTGTACCCTTTTTTGTCTATGCAGGTAATTTCTTTCATGGTAGCGAACAGACATCTGCTCCAAATTGGAATTTTCCTGGATTTGGAACTCTTGGAACTAACGTACCCATGTTCACAATTTCATTGAAAAAATTTATAAATCCAAAAACAGCTTACCGGGCTAGAATCAGAATTGGATATAATATCGACACTAAAAAGAATGTCCTTCGTGATCAAAATGATACTATTTCACTGACCAATCCATCGACTGTCACAGATAAATGGTCAAACTCTCAACTTAACATCGCATTAGGCTTTGGTCTTGAAAAAAGAAGAGGGAAAGGCAGAGTGCAGGGAATTTACGGAGCAATGGCCAATGTTATGCTTTCTTCCGTTGGAAATAAATTTACTTACGGAAATGCTTTTTCTTCCAATTTCACACATCCGGAATCTACTGTATATCCCTGGCATGAAATATCTTCGGGTGTATATGAAACTGCTTATGAGGCCAGCAGGGTTACAACATTCAATGAGGGAATGACATTCGGTGTTGGTGTCAATGCCTTTGTTGGGGTTGAGTATTTTTTTGCACCAAAAATGTCGATCGGTGGCGAGTTTTCATGGGGAGTGATATTTCAAGTAACGGGTAAAAGTAAAGAAGTCGCAGAATACTGGTCTGAAGGTGCTGTCAAGACTCAAGAAACAAAAGTAGGGGGTTCTACCTATTTTGGAATTGATAACTCCAACTCCGGAGGCTGCATCAATTTGTCTTTCTATTTTTAGCATTTACTAATTGAACGTATAAGTTGTTTTTAAGAAAAGGGGGAGATCGGAATGATCTCCCCCTTTTCTATTTAATCATATATCCGTTAAATTTCCCTGATCCAGCAACGTCTTCGGATATGAATCCGACTGTTGTAGTTTTTCCAAATGGAAATTGCTTTAAAATTCTCTTCCAACTGTGGATGCGTGATGGCTTTCTTGATCCCTTTTTCAATATAAACTTTTTGAAGTTCATGATATACAAGTGCCAAAACGCCCTTCCCTTGGAAATCTGGCCGCACTCCAACTAAGTACATGTGAATAATTTTGTTTTTCTTTAGTGCTGTCAGCAGATAAAGAAACCCAAATGGGAAAAGCTTCCCCTTGCATTTCTGTAAAGCTTTTGCCAAACTTGGCATGGTAATCCCAAATCCAACGATTTCATCATTCTTGTTAAGTATCATTGAAATAAATTCGGGCCGGATAAATCCGAAATATTGTTTGGTATATGCATCCATCTGTTCGATGGTAAGAGCGGCAAACCCATATAAATTTTCGAAAGATTCATTGTATAGCGTAAACAACTTGCGGGCATAGGGAAGGATTTCTTCAGGTTTTCTTGCGTGAAGTTGATGGAGATCGTATTTTTTTGCGACAAGAGTTGCCATCCGGTCAACTTTTTCTGGAATTTCTGCGGGAATCTTAATTTCGAATTGAATCCAATCGGTAGCTTTCCGAAAGCCAAGATTCACCATGTGTTCCGGATAGTATGGATGATTATAAATGGCGGAAAGGCTTGAAATCTCTTCAAATCCTTCGATAAGCATCCCTTCATAATCCATATCTGTAAAGGAGATCGGACCGTGAATTGCCGTCATCCCTTTTTCTTTTCCCCAGTTCGAAACTGCTTCGATCAATAACCTGGAGACTTCACGATCATTAATAAAATCTATCCAGGCAAACCGGATCAATTTTTCCTTCCAATGCTCATTCGCCTTATGGTTGATAATACCCGCTATTCTTCCAACTGCTCTTCCATCCTGAAAAGCCATCCAATATTCAGCCTCACAATAAATAAAAGCTGGATTTTTGTCCTTCCTCAAGGTCCGGAGTTCGTCAAAATTCAGAGGAGGGCACCAGTATTTATTTCCCTTATAAAGAGTAAATGGAAATTTAATAAACCGTTTCAAGTCTTGCCGAGAAGAAATTTTTTTAATCTCGAGTGTCGGCATCTTAAAACCAACCTTCCTTTATATACCATTCCAGCGTTTCTTTAACTCCAGCATCAAGGTCATATAATGCTTTAAAGTTAAAATCGTTTTGAAGGGGTGAAACTTCACACTTCCAGTTGGTACTGCTTAATACATTATATTTATCGGAATTAAGTGTCGGGGTCGTTCCCCATAATCCGCAAATCTTTTCAAGGGAGCGGGCAAGAACTTTTACAACCCCTGATGGAACCGTAAAACTGAAGGTCTTTTTATTTAAATGTTTCTTCGTGATTTCAGCAAAAGTAACGGAGTCATACTCCGATCCGTCGGAGATAAAATAGGCTTTATGGACAATTGGCGATGCCAGAGCGTCAAATACAAGCCGGACCAGATCCTTGACATAGATAAAGGTCAGGATTTGTTTTTTTGTTCCGATATAAGGTTCAAACCCGTTATTGATGGTCTTAAAAAAAATATAATAATCAGTTTCCCGGGGTCCGTAAACTCCGGTCGGACGGAAAATGAGCCAGGGGAAATTCGATAATGAAGTAATAAATTTTTCCGCCTCCAGCTTACTTTTTCCATAAATCTCGATAGGTTTTGGAGTGTCGGAAAGCTTCACCGGTTGCATGGTTACAGGATCACCTGGACCATATGCGGCAAGACTACTGATAAATAAAAATTTCGAAGGAGCCGTTTCCGTATGGATCAGTGCATTTATAAAATTTCTGGTATTAAAATAATTTATCCTGATAAAATCTTCTTTCTTTTGCGATTTGGTAATCCCTGCACAATGGATGATAAAATCAAAATGTATCTTCTGGTTTTTCAATTCCAAAAGGGTTGATTCCAAGGAAGCCGTGGTGGAAAAATCAAATTCAATAAATCGGATTTTGGGATCGGTGAGGTATTTTCTGGAACTTGTTTTCCGGATACCGGCATAAACAGTGCAATTGCGCTTTAATCCTTCTTCGACCAGAAAGCTGCCGATAAATCCACTTGCACCGGTTATTAATACTTTTGTCATAATGGTAAAAAGTTTGGTAGCCGATTGTTGGGAGTTGACAGAAATTTAACCAAGAAGTGTCTACTGCATACTACTCGTTAGAAATGCATTATCCAGCACCTTCTGGTCAGATGTTGCCGTCCGTTAAAATTTTTCCAGATGGTCAATGCCTTGGCATTCTCCTCCAACTGAGGATTTGTGATAGCTCTGACCACATTATTCTTTATATAAGCCTTGTGCATTTCGTTGTAATAGAGTGCATTTATACCTTTTGATTGATAATCGGGCCGTACGCCATTGAGATACATATCTATAGTATCATTATTCTTTAATGCCCTCAGGATATGGATAAATCCAAACGGAAACAGTTTGCCCTTACACTTCTGCAATGCACGGGTAAGAGATGGCATAGAGATGCCAAAACCGATGACTTCATCATACTGGTCGATGACAAAGGATACAAACTCGGGACGGATAAAGCCGAAATAATGCTTCGTATAATTCTTCATTTGTTTCTCCGTCAAAGCGGTATATCCATAAAGCTCGTTAAACGCAAGGTTCAGCGTCTTAAACATTTTTATGGCATAAGGCAGTAGTTCTTTAGCTTTTTTTGCTTTCAGAACATGGAGTTTATATTTTTCCTGAACCAGGAGGGACATCCGTTCTATTTTATCGGGGGTTTCAGGATAAATGCTGAATTCGTATTGAACCCAGTCGACTGCCCGATGGAAACCCAATTTTTCCATATGCTCCGGGTAGTATGGAAAATTATAGATGGAGGCAAGGGTAGCCAGTTCATCAAAACCTTTGATCAGCATTCCTTCGTTATCCATATCGGAGAAACCAAGTGGTCCATGAATTCCTGTCATTCCTTTTTCTTTTCCCCATGCAATAACTGTTTCGATCAACGATCTGGAAACAGCAAGATCATCGATAAAATCGATCCATCCGAAGCGGATAAGTTTTTCGTTCCAGCGTTCATTGGCTTTATGATTGATGATCCCGGCAATTCTGCCTACAATTGTCTTCCCCTGGTAAGCAAGCCAATAGCAAGCTTCACAAAAATCAAAGGCCGGATTCTTATCACTTCTGAGTGTATTGACTTCATCTAAACGTAAAGGAGGACACCAGAAAATATTTCCAGCAAAAAGTTTAAAGGGAAACCCGATGAATTTTTTCAGATCGCGTCTTGAGGATACTTTTCTAATCTCAATTTCCATACCATCGAAATAAGAATGCTTCAGGCAATGATTCTAAGCTTTTTTCCTGCTTTTAAAAATCCTTCAAGAGCAATATCGACCTGCTCCTTTGTATGCGTGGCCATGAGGGAGAAGCGGATTAACGTATTGTCTTTACTTACGGCAGGCGAAACGACTGGATTGACAAAAATTCCTTCATCAAGGAGCATGCGGGTTAGTTTAAGGGTCTTCAGATTGTCGCGAATATATAAGGGGATGATAGGGGTAACGGTATTACCGATATCGAACCCAAGTTTACGGAAATTTTCGATGGCATAATGAGTAACATCCCAGAGTCGTTGAATTCTATCGGGTTCGCTTTTAATGATTTCCAGGGCTGCCAGAACCGATGCAGCAGATGCGGGGGTAATGCTGGCGCTGAAAATCAGCGATCGGGAATTATGTTTGATATAATTGATCGTTTCAAAATCACTTGCAATAAATCCTCCCAGCGCTGCAAGAGATTTAGAAAAGGTTCCCATGATCAGATCGATTTTATCGGTAAGTCCGAAGTGAGATGCTGTTCCCGATCCTTGTTCTCCGATGACGCCAATAGCATGGGCATCATCGACCATAATCGTAGCCTCATACTTTTCGGAAAGTTGAACGATAGATGGAAGGTCGGCGATATCTCCATCCATGCTGAATACGCCATCAACCACGATGAGTTTGATTCGTCCGGGTTCACATTTTTTCAACAGACGTTCAAGCGAATGCATATCATTATGCCTGAACTTTAAAACCTTGGCAAAAGAGAGACGGGTAGCTTCAATAATGGAGGCATGGTCAAGTTCATCGATAAGAATGTAGTCATTTCTTCCGGTAACGGTAGGGATAACGCCAATATTTACCTGAAATCCGGTACTATATACCAGAGCGGCATCCTTCTTAACAAATTCGGCAAGTTTATTTTCCAATTCAATATGAAGATCCAGGGTCCCATTCAGGAAACGGGAACCGGCACATCCGGAACCATATTTATCAATAGCTTTTTTCCCTGCTTCCTTGATCTTAGGATGGGTGGTAAGTCCAAGATAACTGTTCGAACCAAACATAAGCACTTTTTTGCCATTCATCGTCACAATGGTATCCTGGTCCGACTCGATAATCCGGAAAAAGGGATAAATTCCCATTCGCTCTACTTTTTGTGGCTCAGTGTAATGGGCTAATTTTCGCTGTAGAATCCTCATAGTTCTTGGAATATGTTACTGAAAGCAAGCAAAGATAAAAATAATTACATATTTTTTTGTGCAAAATCATAACCCAATTTAAGGGCATTCCGATTTAAAGCGATGACTTCATCCCCTTTATTGTGGAAAATAAACCGGATAGCTTCTTCAATTTTCTCAAAGGTCATTCCTAAGAAAGGGGAAGAAGCTCCGAGAATCACGATATTTGCCGCTTTAATCGAGCCAGCTTCCTTAGCAAGGGATTCTGCATCCATAGCAATATGATGGGGCACCTGTTCTATTTCCTTTTTTATTAATACAATATCCGGATAATCTGGGATATTTATAAAGGGTTTTATATTGGTAATTACCCATCCGTTGGAGGAAAGATAAGGGAGGTAACGTAATGCTTCAAGGGGCTCGATGGAGATGATCAGATCGGCTTTACCAAAAGGAATCAGATCGGAAGCGATTTCCTGATGGGAGATCCTGAGATTCGACATGACATCGCCTCCCCGTTGGCTCATTCCATGAATTTCCGATTGCTTCAGGAACATACCTTGTTCCAAAGCAGCATATCCAATTATTGAAGCAATTGAAATGATCCCTTGACCACCGACGCCGGCCAGGATAATATCTTTTTTCATTCCGTAATAATTTTGATTTAAATGATTAAATAGCCTGTCCCGGAAAGGCTGGAAAAATATCCATTTTTATCCACGGTCTGTTTGAAAGAGATTTATCCGGATATATCATAACAGAACTATTTTGATTCTTTTCTAAATTTCTTTCTCATCCGTTTATCGACGGAAACGATACACTCACGCCTGGGAATTATAACAGAAACACCCGGATATACTAACTCTTCAGATATAATTTTTACATTTTCTTCATGATTTTTTCGTAAAGGCTTCACTATCCGGATATGATTTTCTTCAACGCCTATCCCTTTGCAGATTTCTTCAATCCGTCCTGTAGCAGCAGATTCCTGACCACCTGTCATTGCCGTAGTTCCATTGTCGAGAATAAAAATTGTGATGGGCGCTTTGCCAACGACGGCATCAAGTAACCCGGTCATTCCTGAATGGGTAAAAGTAGAGTCGCCGATGACCGCAACCGATGGCGTCAATCCCGCATCGGAAGCGCCTTTCGCCATGGTGATCGAGGCCCCCATATCAACGCAGGAATTGATGGCCTCATAAGGTTTCAAGGCCCCAAGTGTATAACATCCAATATCGGAAAAGACGCGTCCCTTGGGTATATTAGCCATGGCTTCGTTTAAAGCATTGTAAGTATCGATGTGCGGACAACCGCTGCAAAGGGATGGTGGACGACCGACCATAAGTTCCGGTACAGGCAATCCATAAGTATCTTTTATTCCCAAGGCAACCGCAACAAGATTGGGATTAAGTTCCCCATCCCTCGGAAGGGTGCCGTCAAGACGCCCTTTGGCTTTCAATCCGCGACCGAGATATCCTTTTATCAACTCCTCAATAACCGGATAGCCCTCTTCTATCACAAGGATTTCTTTACATTCATCCGCCAAACGTTCAATCATTTTTTTTGGTAACGGGTATTGACCTATTCTTATAACTGGATATGGAACTACCCTATCTGAAAAATTTTCCATCAGGTAATTAAAAGCAATTCCGCTAACAATAATACCTAACGATTTATCTTTCCCTTCTATATATTTATTAAAAGGAGAGGTTTCGGATTCATCGGCAAAAACAAGATAATCATTTAATAGTTTTTTATACCTGCGTTTCGCAATGCCCGGAAGTAATACAAATTGCCTCAAATCGGAAGAAAGATGCATTTCATTCTGGGGCCGGGTTTCCCTGGTAACCACGCCCGAACGAGAATGAGCCATCCGAGTAGTGATGCGAAGTAAAACCGGCACCCCATGTTTTTCGGAAAAATCAAAACCGAAATGCACCATATCATATGCCTCTTGCTGATTACCCGGTTCCAGTGTGGGAATCAGGGCGAATTTTCCAAAAAACCTTGAATCCTGTTCATTCTGAGAGGAGTGCATAGACGGATCATCAGCAGCAACGACAAGGAGGCCACCGTTGGCCCCGGTTATCGCTGAATTGATGAAAGGGTCGGCGGCAACATTCAGGCCGACATGTTTCATACATACCATGGCTCGTTTCCCGGAATAAGACATGCCAAGCGCCGATTCCATAGCGGTTTTTTCATTGGTTGACCATGTACAATGAATACCATTCCCCTGTGCGTATTTTGAATGCTGAATGTATTCGGTGATCTCCGTTGAGGGCGTGCCAGGATAGGCATATATACCCGAAATACCTGCATCCAAAGCGCCTTGGGCAATCGCCTCATCCCCTAATAATAGCTTCTGCATATCAGACTTTAGTTGAATATGGACAAAAGTAAGAATATTTTATAGAATTAATTTACTTTTATTCCTCAAATAGATTTTCTAACTTTGCCAACATTCATTTATTTAATATAACGATTAACTTACATGAGACCTGGTATTAGAGCTCTTTCCAGTCTTTTAATTCTGACTGCCTTACTTATCCCCCAGGTTGTCCTGGCTCAAAACGGAACCCTCCGCGGCTTTGTCTATGAAAAAGAGTCGGGAGAACCAGTTTTATTCACGAATGTCTATCTCTATAAAACTACCATCGGAGCCCCTACCGATGCGAACGGGTATTTTGCGATTACCCGGATCCCCCCTGGAGAGTATACGTTGATGGTAACTTATGTCGGATTTGATACTCTTAAGATACCCATTACTATCAAAACCAATGAAATAATCTCTGAAAAACTATATCTTTCAAAATCCACCTTTACCCTGAATGAAATAAATGTATCGGCAGCTCGTCAGGACAAGGTCAGAGAGACACAGACGAGCATCATTAAAGTTACTCCAAAGGATATTCAACAGATACCGGCCATTGGAGGACAACCCGACTTGGCTCAGTATTTGCAGGTGCTTCCCGGCGTCATCTTTACCGGCGACCAGGGAGGACAATTATACATTCGCGGCGGTCCACCCATTCAGAATAAAGTCCTTTATGATGGGATGATTGTGTATAATCCCTTTCACTCCATTGGACTTTTTTCTGTTTTCGATGTCGATATCCTGAAAAATATCGATGTTTATACCGGGGGTTTTAATGCAGATTATGGGGGTAGAATCTCATCTATTATGGACATCTCAACCCGCGATGGCAATAAAAAAAGGATTTCCGGTAAATTCGACATCAGTACTTTTGGGGCAAAAGCCTTGATTGAAGGCCCGATTGTAAAGCAAAAAGATGAAAACAGCACTTCTGCTTCTTTTATCTTTTCCATTAAAAATTCTTATCTCGCTGAAAGTTCCAAGATTTTTTACAAATATATCGATGACAACGGACTTCCATTCAATTACCTTGATATCTATGGCAAGATCGCTATCAACACACCCAATGGAAGCAAAATTGGTTTGTTCGGATTCGACTTCTCCGATAAAGTGCAGTATAAATCCCTTGAGGATTACCATTGGAATTCATATGGCGGAGGTTTGACATTTCTTGCAATTCCCGGGAAAAGTTCTGTTCTGATCGAAGGAAACTTTGCTTATTCTTATTATAAAGTGTTCCTTGAAACTAGCAGCCAATCTCCACGATCCAGCTCTATTGCCGGATTTAACGGGGGATTGAACTTTACTTATTTTTTAGGACGTGATGCCTTGAAATGTGGTCTGGAACTTTCCGGATATAAGACGGTTTTTGATTTCACCAATTCGGTGAACCGTGAAATGAATTACTCCCAGAATACGACCGAAGTGTCGGCATATGCCAAGTATAAATGGATACTTGGAAAATTTATCATTGAACCAGGTTTCCGATTACAATACTATGCTTCACTTTCGACTCTATCCCCGGAACCAAGATTAGCCATTAAATATAATGTAGCTAAGAACTTTCGGCTGAAGATGGCTGCAGGAATGTATTCACAGAACCTTATCAGTACAACCTATGACCAGGATGTTGTAAATCTCTTCTATGGATTTCTATGCGGCCCCGAAAACATAGCGGCTAAAAATAAACTGCAACGCGCCTCTCATGTCGTATTCGGATTTGAATGGGATATTCTTCCAAACCTTTCCCTTAATGTAGAAGGATATTATAAATATTATCCGCAATTGACCATACTCAACAGGAATAAATTATATTCCGATATTCCAGAAAATGCAAATAAACCTGATTATTATAAAAAAGATTTCATTCTTGAAACAGGCGATGCAGAAGGAGTTGACTTTTCGCTTAAATATGATCTCAAAAAATTTCATTTTTGGTTGACCTACTCGCTGGGATATATACACCGCAGCGACGGAGTTATGGACTACGTGCCACCTTATGACCGGAGGCATAATATAAACCTGCTGGCGACTTATCTTTTCGGAAAAAAAGGGACCTGGGAACTCGATGCCCGTTATAACTTTGGTTCCGGATTTCCCTTTACCCAGACACAGGGATTCTATGAGTTGATCACCTTTGCAAATATGGGGACCAATTACACAACCGCTAATGGGGAACTTGGTATTCTCTATTCAAATTATGATGAAGGCAGATTACCCTATTACAGCCGTTTTGACCTTAACCTGAAAAAGACATTTTTCCTTGGCAAGACCATGAAACTTGAGACCACCCTTAGTATTACCAATGTTCTTGATCAGCAAAATATCTTTTTCTTCGACCGGGTAAGTTATACAAGGGTTGACCAATTGCCGATAATGCCGAGTATTGGTATTTCATTTGGATTCTGAAATCCAAATAGCCAGACTATGTTTCCATTTTCACTACTTTCCGGAATTCCATTCCACCAGGTGGAAGAAAGAGTCGGAAAAATCATATCCGGGAACAAAGGAAAAGATCCGGACTCACAAATCTCCCGTTCTATTCTCGCTTTACTTGATTTGACTTCACTCGAAGGAACTGATACCAACGCGAAGATCCGTGAACTTTGTAAAAAAGCGCTCTCTTTTAAAGATAAAGGTCTTCCTTACCCGGCTGCCGTATGTATTTATCCACCTTTTATTCGCTCCGCCCGAGAAGTTCTTCAAAATTCCGGAATTAAAATCGCAATAACGGCTGGCTCCTTTCCAAGTGGTCAGATGCCTATCTCCATAAAACTGGAAGAGATTCGTTTTGCATTAGATGAAGGAGCCGATGAAGTCGATGTGGTCATCTCAAGAGGAACTTTCCTTGAGGGAAAACATCATGTCGTTTTTCGTGAATTAGATGCAATGCGCGAACTAACGCGAGGTCATACTCTAAAAGTCATCTTGGAAACCGGCGAACTTGACACTTTTCAAAACATTGCAAAAGCCAGTGAAATTGCTATCGAAGCTGGCGCCGATTTTATTAAGACCTCCACCGGAAAAATACATCCGGCCGCTACCGAAACTGCTGTTTTCATCATGCTTAATGTAATCAAATCACATTTTATCAAAACCGGGAAAAAAGTCGGAATCAAACCTGCAGGTGGTATTAGCGATCCCCGGCAAGCCCTGAACTATTATTCCCTTGTTGAGGAGGTCCTTGGAGATGATTGGCTTCAGCCCGGATTGTTTCGGATCGGTGCAAGTCGTCTGGCCGACCGCCTCGTGGAACAATGTAAATAACCCGATCAACCCCGACTGCATTCAGGGTACTTAACTAAATGATAAACTTATGAAAACAAATTCCTTTTATCTGATCCTGTTGCTTGGATCTATTACTTTCCTCTTCAACGCGTGTAGTAAGGATTCCCCTTCACCAACCGATGATCGTTCATCATTTCTTGGTCAATGGAGGGTTAATGAAACAAAGAAAAACCAAACTTATAATGTTGAAATTACTGCCGATATAAACTCAACGGATGGGGTATTGATCTATCAATTTGGAAATTTCGGGAGTTCCATTGCCGCAGGAGCCTCTGTTAGTGGAAATATAATAACGCTTGATCCGGACCAGGAAATTGTTTCCGGCATTATCATTAATGGAAGCGGAATCCTTTCAGGAACAAAAATAAGCTGGAATTATTCGATTAATAATGGAGCAGATTCAACAACGGTCATGGCAATATATACGAAGATCTGATCAATTCGGGGATCCATTCCATCGCTGACGATTGACAATTACCTGCACGACATTTTCGTACATTTTACAGAAATCTTCGGGATCCTCTTTATAATAATTCAAATTCAGGTTAAATCTTTCTCTCGAAACTCCATATTGTTTAAAAAGCTTGTCAAAATATACTCCTGCATATTTTTGAGGATCCTCTCCTTTATTCCTTTTTATCATTAAAATAGCTTCTACCGTATGCATGTCGGCAAGCATCAGGATCATCTTAGCCTTTGATATCAGGGAATCTGAGGGCAACTTAGCCTTTCCCATTCTGGAATCCGTCGATTGGCAGGAGAAAAGAAAAAAGAAAAAGATAATCGGAAATAAGGCTCGCACAGAACACCTATTTATTCTTAGAATTGTATTCCGCATTAATGGCATTCAAAGCATCTTTTGTTATATCAAGATTCTCATTTGGAAGCAAGATTTCCCCTCCCTTTTTATATCCCATGATATAGTCATAATTGAATTTGCTGTTATACCGTTTGAGAAAATTTGTCACCGAATCCAGTAGCCGGATATTCATATTCAATTCCTGCTCGGCAACCATTTGGGTATATCGGTCTTTCTTTTCTACTAATGCCTGCTGACGTTGCATCAATTGCTCATAGATAACCTTGGCTTTCTCTTCTGAAATTGAATTTGCAGAAATCTGACGTTGAAAATCGGCGGCTTCCTTTTCCAGAGCTCCCTGTTCAGCTATAACTTCCGTTTGTAATCTTTTTCCCGTACTTTCCAAATCTCTTCTTAATACTTTAACGAATTCATACTGAACATTGAGAGAATCCAGGTTCAGATAAACAACAGAAAGCGGTCTGGTTCCGATAGTTTGTGTAGCAGAAGAATTTTGTGATCTAAAGTTTTTCGTTCCAGTAAAATGGAGGATGTACAAAACAGCCAGGCCAACCAAAACTATAAGCGCCAGAAGTGTGTTGAAATTAAAAAAGAAAAATTGTTTCTTTCCCTGAGGAGTTTCAGATTTTAAAATGGTTTCGTCTTGCATGATGTTAGTGTTTAGTTACCTAGTTCTGACATGAATTTAATACGCATAAGCCGGAGTTCTTCTTCTGTGAATTCATCTTCGCCCAATTCTTTTTGGGCCTCTATAATAGAGTCAGACTCTGCTTTGCGGAAATATTCGAAGATCTCTTCCTGGTGGTAGGGATCAATAAATTCATCAATATAATAGTTTATGTCTATCTTGGTGCCCGAACCGACAATACTTTCAATTTCGGCAATCAGTTCTTCAAAACTGAGATTCTTGGCCAGGGCAATATCATCCAAAGAAATCTTACGGTCGATACTTTGGATGATGTAAACTTTAATCCCGGATTTGTTGATTACCGATTTGACAACCATATCCATCGGGCGGATGATCTCATTTTCATCCACATATTCCTTTATCAGTTCAAGAAATGGCTTCCCGTACTTTAATGCTTTTCCGGTACCTACTCCGGTTATTTGCTTGAGTTCGTCGACAGTTACCGGATACTGAATAGACATATCTTCCAGTGAAGGATCCTGAAAAATTACAAATGGTGGTAGCTTTTCTTTTCGGGCAATTTCTTTACGAAGATCTTTTAATAAAGAAAACAGTGTTTTATCCGCAGTACTGCTCTTTGATCCGAGCGCTTCGAACAGTTCTTCCTCCTCGGGATTCTCAAAATCGTGATCATCTACGAGCATCATAGAATAAGGATTCTTTAGGAACTGAAGTCCTTGCGAACTGATTTTCAAAATTCCGTAATTTTCGATATCTTTGCTAAGCAGGCGTTCGATCAGTGTTTGGCGGATAACTGCATTCCAGAATTTTTCATCCCGGTCTCCCCCTCTCCCAAAAACCTCCAGCTTGTTATGCTTGTACGATTTTATGGTAGATGATCCCTTCCCAATAATGATGTTAATAATATGCTTGTTTTTAAATTGTTGTTTGACGGCAAGAACTGTTTCTAAGACAAGTTTCACATATTGTTTTCCTTCGAATTTTTTCTTAGGATGCATACAATTGTCGCAATTCTGACAATTTTCTTGGGTATATATCTCCCCGAAATAATGCAATAACTGTTTGCGACGGCAAACGGAAGATTCACTATATGATACCGTTTCCATCAGAAGTTGCTTGGCAATCTCCTGTTCGGCGACGGACTTACCTTTAAGAAATTTTTCCAGTTTTTGAATATCATCATAACTGTAGAATGCTATGCAATTCCCTTCGCCGTCATCACGCCCCGCTCTACCGGTTTCCTGGTAATATCCTTCCAGGCTTTTTGGCATATCATTATGGATCACGTATCGTATATCCGGCTTATCAATCCCCATTCCGAAAGCAATAGTAGCAACGATGACATCCACTTCCTCCATCAGAAATTTATCCTGATTCTGTCGTCGTGTAGCTGCATCCAGACCCGCGTGATAGGGAAGAGCTTTAATGCCATTTACGACAAATGATTCGGCAAGTTCTTCCACTTTTTTCCGGCTCAAACAATAAACGATGCCTGATTTCCCCGGATGACCTTTCATGTACTTGATGATGTCTTTAGTAACATTTTTGGTTTTCGCCCTTACTTCATAGTAAAGATTCGGTCGGTTGAAAGAGGAGAGAAATACCGTTGCATCCATCATGTTCAGGTTCTTCTGGATATCTTGCTGCACCTTGGGAGTAGCCGTTGCAGTGAGCGCAATAACTGGCACATCCTGCCCGATGGCCTCGATGATTGGTCTTAAACGACGATATTCAGGCCGGAAATCATGCCCCCATTCCGAAATACAATGAGCTTCGTCGATTGCATAAAATGAAATGGTTATATTTTTTAGAAAATCAATATTTTCTTCTTTGGTAATCGTCTCAGGGGCAACATAAAGTAATTTAGTTCTCCCGGAAAGAATATTTTGTTTTACCTGAGCGATCTCCAGCTTTGTCAAAGAAGAATTCATAAAATGAGCCACATCCGTTTCGGTGCCAAAACTCCGGATAGAATCAACCTGGTTCTTCATGAGGGCAATCAGGGGAGAAACAATGATTGCTGTTCCGGGTTTAAGTAAGGCTGGAATCTGGTAACAAAGAGATTTCCCACCCCCCGTCGGCATAATGACAAAAGTATCTTTATTAGACAGTAAGTTTTGTATGATTGCTTCTTGGTTTCCCTTAAAACTATCATAACCAAACACTTTCTTCAGAATTTCGTGCAAATCGTATTCGTCTTTATGGCGAGTCTTCTTTTGACTTGGATTTATTTTCGTAGCTTTGTTCAGGATAACTAATTTTGAAATTGATACTATGCTTATATACAAATATAAAGTAAATCAACACTGATAAACAAATTTTTAAAAAAAAAATTGTGTATTGAAAACTTTTCAAGCTATAAAAAAAATTGCACTAAATACTATCAACAATGAAGCCTCGGCTGTTTCAGGGCTTTCTCGTTCTGTTAATGATAATTTTATAAAATGTGTCCGTTTAATTTTATCGGCTAAAGGCAGAGTGATTGTCACGGGGATCGGTAAAAGCGCCATCATCGGTCAAAAAATCGTTGCCACCTTCAATTCTACGGGTACTCCGGCAATTTTTATGCATGCTGCCGATGCTATCCATGGCGATCTTGGGATCATACAGAAAGAGGATATTGTATTATGCCTGTCAAAAAGTGGAGAAACACCTGAAATTAAAGTCCTGGTTCCCCTGTTAAAACAGAGGGGCAGTGCTTTGATTGCAATGGTTGGTAACACGGCTTCCTGCCTTGCAAAACAGGCGGATTATATCATTGACACTACCGTGGAGAAGGAGGCTTGTCGCAATAACCTTACGCCTACTTCCAGCACAACTGCGCAGCTTGTTATGGGCGATGCGCTGGCCGTTTGTCTTCTTGAAAGCAGGGGATTTACCTCGGCCGATTTCGCAAAATTCCATCCCGGAGGAACATTGGGAAAAGAATTATACCTTAAGGTCAGGGATCTTTATATTCATAATCAGGTTCCGATAGTAAAACATAACGATCCGGTTAAAAAAGTGATTGTGGAGATCTCTTCCAAACGTTTAGGCGCCACTGCCGTTCTCAAAGGAGGTAAACTTGTCGGGATAATCACCGACGGAGATATCCGGAGAATGTTGGAAAAAAATACAGAATTCAACCACCTTATTGCATCCGATATCATGTCTCTTAATCCAAAGACAATAGAATCGGTTACGCTCGTAGTAAATGCCCTGAACCTGATGCGACAGAATAATATCACCCAGCTACTGGTGGTGGAACAGAAAAAATACATAGGAGTTATTCATCTTCACGACATCCTGAAAGAAGGGATTCTTTAACCTTTTACCTTTGCTATCAACAAACCATTTTGATTAATCCATAATCGCATGTTCCTTCGGACCGAAAAAATCGTTAAGAAATATAGGAAACGCACTGTGGTCAATGAAGTCTCCGTTAGTGTCAATCAAGGTGAAATCGTTGGGTTGCTTGGCCCGAACGGCGCCGGAAAAACCACCTCATTTTATATCATTGTCGGCCTGATCAAACCTTTTTCCGGAGAAGTTTTCTTAGATGAGATCAATATCACCAAAGAACCGATGTACAAGCGAGCCCAACGGGGAATCAGTTACCTTCCACAGGAAGCGTCGGTGTTCAGAAAATTAAGCGTCGAAGACAATATCAAGGCAATCCTTGAATTTACAGATCTCTCGAAGAATCAACAACAAGAACGGCTGGAAAAACTTTTAGATGAATTTGGATTACAGCAAGTTCGTAAAAGTGAGGGAATTACACTTTCCGGCGGCGAAAGAAGAAGAACTGAGATCGCTCGATGTCTTGCAGTCGATCCGAAATTTATCCTGCTTGATGAGCCTTTTGCCGGTATTGATCCAATTGCGGTTGAAGATATTCAGCAAATCGTGAGAAAACTGAAAGAAAAAAACATCGGCGTCTTAATTACCGACCATAATGTCCATGAAACCCTTACCATCACTGACCGTTCATACCTGCTTTTTGAAGGATCAATCCTTCGTACCGGTACCTCCATCGAACTTGCCGAGGATCCTCATGTTAGAAAGGTTTACTTGGGTCAGAATTTTGAATTAAGGTAATACAGAGAGCAATTTTATTGGAATTTATTTAAGAACTTCCTAAGGTCCAGGATTAGAGAACTTCGCGGCAAGCAGTTAGGATTCTCCTGTTTTCTATAGGGATTTTATATTCCCGCTCGCTAACCCCACAATCTTGTGAATGCACTCGCGGGGAATTCAAATATATCTTTGCATAAAGAGAGAAAGCAACAAATATACAAAAATGATCAGGGGGATAGAATTCAGCGAGAATAAAATCATAAGAACAAGTGAAATGATCAGGAAAATATAACGCGTCTGATTTCCTATCCAGGTAAAGTTTTTAAATTTCAGAGAGAATATCCTAAAATCGGAGATCAGTAAGTAAGAAAAGAAGACGGATAAAATCGCTAATACCCGGCTGTTGAGTAATAATTCCGATAAAAAATCCAACCGTATCAGGGTGAAAAGCCCGGGTTGTATACTTTCAATCAGGGGGATGGAAGCAAAAAAGAGGGCATTGGCTGGCACCGGTAATCCTATAAAATTATTTTCCTGTCGGAGGTCGATGTTGAATTTTGCCAGCCGGATGGCTGAAAAAATAGGAATAAGCAACGCAAAATATGGGATGACGTGTTGTCGCTCCAAAATGTTCCCGCTCCCTGCACAGTTAATGAAAAGTATCTGAAAAATCAGGATTCCCGGTGCTACTCCAAAGGAGACAATATCTGCCAGAGAATCTAATTGTTTCCCGAGTTCAGAATAAGCATTGAGCAAACGCGCTACGGTCCCATCAAGAAAATCAAAAATGGCTGCGATAAAAATAAATACCGCTGCCATGGAAAAATTGCCATGCATAATCAGGGTAAGAGAGACCAGTCCACTGAAAAGATTTAAGGTTGTCAGGGTGTTGGGAATGTATTGTTTAAATTTCATCTGATAAAAATTTTTATTTTAATGGTTAAATGGAATACTTATTATCCTCCACAGTTGGTATGAACAGTATTTACAGATATATTTTATTTTTTCAGTTTTCTAGCAAACTTGTCTTCCCTGGCGCTTAGAAGAAGATGATATTTAATTATCAAAAGTATATAAAATTCATGGTTTATGATATGGATCAATGGACAATAGTGATGACGAAATTATACTATTTTTGCGATCAATCAAGTAAAAAGTAAATTCCAATTTATTATGAAAAAGATTTACTTCCGATCATCATTATTTGTTGTTATTTTCATGATGATCGCCTTATGGGTTAATGCCCAGTTCAATATCTCCGCCGAATTCCGCGCCAGAGGCGAATACCGCGACGGTTATGCCACTTTACTTGATTCTTCAAAGGCTCCATGCGCCGACCTCCTGGGGAGGGCAAGGCTGCTGTTTGACTATAAAAATGAAAAAATTGCTACTCGGTTTTCCTTATACGATGCCTGGGTTTTTGGGCAAAATAATTATTCTACTGATACCATTACAAAAAATACCATCAATATTTATGAAGCCTGGTTTCAGTATAACTTTACAAAAACGGTTGGGATTAAGATTGGTCGGATGGAAGTCGCTTATGATGATGAACGCTTGTTTGGATTGTCAAACTGGAGCATGTGGGGGGCAACCCATGATATTATAATCGTCCAGGCAGAGACGAGTAAAATTGGGTTCAGGGGCGATTATGCCATTGCAATAAATAATATAGCTCCGGCTTCAACCTACCTGAATTCCTACAATGTCAGAAACAATTATAAATACCTTACTTACCTTTATCTTCAGAAGAAACTCTTTAAAAATAAGCTGGTCATTTCCGTGATGGGGATTGTCGATGCATTTCAAAAAAGTAATCTTACCACAACAACGACGAGTACAAAGTTCGATACGTTATACATTCACAATGCAAACGATTCAATCATCGGGACGACTATCCTCCCGGTTGTAACGACAAAGTCAACCACGAAAGAATTTCCTAATACAATCTATGCAAGAGGGACTGTCGGCGCAGGCGCCTGGCTTAATCTGAAAAAATGGGGATTCTTCCTTAACGGATATTACCAGTTTGGAACTTACCGCGATGGACGAAAATTAAGATCGAATTTTTATACGGCCTATGTGAACTGCCAGGTAGTGACGGTATTGAAATTAATGGTGGGTTATGAGCACCTCAGCGGCAATGATTTCTCCGATACTACAACATTTAGAACCGAAGTCAAAGGATTCAGCACCCTTTATGGAACTTCCCATCGTGGATACGGTTATATGGACATGTTCAACAGCCTGGTTAAAGACAATCTCAGTCCCGGTTTGAATGATCTCTATGGGAGAGCAACTTTTGGATTTAATGATAAGATGTCGTTGGAGCTTACCTACCGATGGTTCAGCATTCCAAACGGATATTTATCTGTCAAATCACCCAAATCCGGTCAATTAACCTATGAAGCAGTTAAAAAAAGTCTGGGATCGGAAATCGACCTCATGTACATTTATAAACCTATACCAAACCTTGAACTGAACGTGGGATATTGCTTTTTCCTTCCGACCGAAACGATGGAAAAATTTGATGGATTAAACTCCGGAACCAGCAGATTTGCTCAGTATGCATACATTATGTTCACCTATAAACCGAATTTCTTCTCCACGGGAAAAAAGTGATATGAGAAATTCTTTCCGATCTTTGCGTTAAAAAACCAGGATGTTGGATCCGGCGAAACTCAATATAAGCGAGTACGACTATCTCTTACCTTCCGGCCGCATCGCTCAGGTTCCTCTTTCTGAACGCGATGCATCAAAGCTCCTTATTTTCAAGGACAGCCTGATTTGCCAGGATTATTTTATTAACATCGATCGTTTCTTACCGGAGAAACCCTTATTGATATTCAACGATACCAAGGTTATTCATGCACGACTTCTTTTTCCAAAGCCGGGTGGAGCGACCATTGAAATATTTTGCCTGGAACCATTGGCTCCTTCTTCCGAAATTCAGATTGCCTTTCAGCAGCAGCGGCATTGTTCCTGGAAGTGCCTGGTGGGTAACTTGAAACGCTGGAAAAATGGGACACTGAGGCAGGATAGCCAGGTTGAAGGAAAATCATATTCTCTCTATGCAAGACGTAGCGAGGATCTGGGAGAGGGGTGCCATTCCGTGGAATTTACCTGGGATCCTCCTGAACAAACCTTCTCCCAAGTGTTGGAAGCCATCGGGAAAGTGCCTCTTCCTCCTTATATTCACCGACAGGCGAATGAATCCGATGGTGCAAGATATCAAACCATTTACGCTGAAAAGGAAGGATCGGTAGCCGCTCCGACCGCAGGTCTTCATTTTACGAAAAAAGTATTTGACAAGTTAACTATCAAACAATCTCTATTTGAAAAGGTAACTTTACACGTGGGAGTCGGAACATTTCGCCCCATAACTACTCCTGACATTACGGACCACGTCATGCATAAGGAAAAAATTACGGTAAAACTTAAAACCATTGAATCAATATATAATCACCTTGACCGACCGGTTATCGCGGTTGGTACGACCTCAGCGCGCACCATAGAAAGCCTGTATTGGTTAGGGGTCAGATTGTCGGACTTGAAAACCGTTCAACTTCCTGAAATCAGTCAATGGGAACCATACCAACATAGCAACCGGGATTTTATCCCAGTAAAAAATGCCCTGGAAAATCTTCTTGAATTTTTAGCCCGGAATAAGCTGGATGAATATTCCGGTGAAACCCAGTTGATGATCGTTCCCGGATATACATATAAGATCATCACCGGGCTGATCACGAATTTTCATATGCCTCAGAGTTCCCTGCTTTTATTGGTTGCCGCCCTCATCGGGAATGACTGGAGAAAAGCTTATCAATTTGCACTCGAACACGATTTCCGTTTTCTCAGCTACGGAGACACTTCTCTTTTTTTTAAAAATGCTTGAGATATTGGATGGGATCATTTTTTCTTTACGTATCTTTGACTTGATAAAAATCCAAAAAAATGATCTTCTCCATTTTATTGATTTTCGGATTAGGAACCTGGGAGCTTCTCCTTATTGCCCTGGTGGTTCTTCTTCTTTTCGGAGGCCGGAAAATTCCTGAACTTATGAAAGGTCTTGGAAAAGGTGTTAAAAATTTTAAAGACGGAATGGATGGCATTGATGATGCCACCAAAAAGCCAGAGGAAAAGGACCAGTCAACCGAAAAGACGGAGAAAAAAGATTAACCCCCCACCCGCCAATCTGCATTTTTTTTCCCTATTATTTAACATATTAGTTAAGGGGCATTTTTAGATATTACTTTTCATTTTCCCTGAGATTTTTTAATAAGATTGTAATTTTTATTATTTATATATTTATCTTTGTGTATGTTTTTAAAGCGCATAAATAACACTTTCCCATGAAAAGACTTTTAATCCTCGGCGCTGGAACCGGGGGAACTATTATGGCCAACAAAATGAGGAAGATCCTGGGTCGTGAGGAGTGGGATATCACTATTGTGGATCAGGTTAAAACCCATTATTATCAGCCTGGTTTTCTATTTATTCCTTTCGGTATGTACACCCGGCAAGATGTAATAAAACCGAAAACAAGTTTTCTCCCGATCGGCGTCAACATCATTTTTCAGGAAATCGACCGGATTGATGGAGCAAACAATCATGTTGTTCTGAAGGACGGCATCTCTGTGAAATATGATTTTTTAATCATTGCGACCGGAACTCGTACGGTTCCGGAGGAAACTCCCGGAATGAAAGGACCTTTATGGTATAAAGACATTTTTGATTTTTACACCATTGATGGCGCCACAGCACTTGCCGAATATTTTAAAACCTGGCAGGGAGGCGAATTGGTGCTGAACATTGCCGATATGCCGATCAAATGTCCGGTTGCTCCCCTTGAATTTGTAATGTTTGCCGATTCTTTTTTTGTCGAGCGCGGACTGCGCAGCAAAATCAACATTTCCTATGTGACCCCTTTATCGGGCGCTTTTACAAAACCGAGAGCTTCCAGGGTATTGGGTAGTTTACTGGAGGAGAAAAACATCAAAATCATTCCCGATTTTTATCTTGAACGCGTTGATAATGAGAAAAAAGTTCTGGTATCCTATGACGAGCGGAAAATTCCATTTGACTGCCTGATAACGATCCCGGTACATAAAGGAGATCCGATGATTGGGAGAAGTGGTTTGAGTGACGAAATGGATTTTGTTAAAGCACACAAACATACACTGCAATCGGATCAATTTCCAAATATTTTTGTAATCGGGGATGCAGGAAACTTCCCAACCTCAAAAGCGGGATCTGTTGTGCATTTCCAGGCCGATGTGCTGACAGAGAATCTAATGTGCGCTATTGAAAAGCGACCCTTTACCGGATCTTATGACGGACATTCCAATTGTTATATTGAAACCGGATTTGGGAAAGGAGTGCTCATCGATTTCAATTACGATACAGAACCGTTACCCGGTTCATTTCCATTTCCCGGCGTGGGTCCTTTCGGTTTACTGAAAGAGACCCGTACCAACCATTATGGGAAACTGATGTTTCGCTGGATTTATTGGCATATCCTTTTAAAAGGCAAAGAAATGCCGATTGATTCCAAGATGACGATGGCGGGCAAGAAAATGTGAAAGGGGGCATTATGACAGAGAACAATATACAGGAACAGATTGCCCTGCTTAACCGGAAAATAGATCAGGTTCTGGAAAACATTGAACAACAGAAACGCAGTCGTGAAGAGTTTGATGATCTGATTGCCGACCTCAGCATCGTTGGAAAAGATGCTTTCCGGCAATCTGTCGATTTACTTGATAAATCACAGGTCGAACTGGATCATTGCGGACTTTCTTGCATTTTAATTAAAATCCTCCAGAACATCGACACTTTCCACGAAATGCTTGACATGATGGAGAGCGCCAGGGATTTCATGAAAGATGTTTCTCCGATCCTGCATCAGATAGGGTTGGACACGGTTCATAAGATGAATGAACTGGACCGGAAAGGCTATTTCGAATATGGCCACCAGATGAAAATATTTCTCGATAAATTTATTCAGGCTTTCACTATCGATGATCTCCTCCGGTTGCAGGATAATCTTACTAATCTGACCGGGATCATACGGAATTTGACCGATCCTGATCTCGTGAGGTCGTTGAATAACATTTCCAGAGTAATTGGAACAATAAAGATGGACGATAAAATAGATGACAAATCTCTCTGGAAACTCTTTCTCGAATTGAGATCACCGGAGGTAAGAAAATCGCTCTCCTATTCGTTACGCATGCTAAAAGCGATGCATGGAACGGAATTTCCGACAAACAACATTAATGCCGGAGAACCTGATTGATATCAAACTTTTATTTGTAAATTATAAAATCTAAAACTTAAAATTATGTCACAGAAAATATATGCAGGAGTAACCATCGATGTAAACGAAGAAGGTTACTTTTCAAATCCTACGCAATGGAACAAGGAAATTGCGATGGAAATCGGCAAAGAAGAAGGGATTCAATTAACCGATAAACATTTTGAAGTGCTGAATTTCATCCGGGACCGTTATTCCAAAGGTGAAACGCTGACGATTCGTTCGGTGGGAAATTCAGGCATAACCGATATTAAAGGTTTTTACGGTCTTTTTCCGGGAGCCCCTATGAAAAAAGCCGCTAAAATTGCCGGAATCCAAAAACCGGCTTCTTGTGTTTGACACAGATGGGTTGCCAAAAGTCAACATTCCTGTAAATAAAAATTAACAAGTTTGAAATATTCATACAAACCACGGAAGATAATAATGGATATTCAATATGACAATTCAGATTGAAATTATTAACAATTGAAATCATGATCAAAGAAGAACATCCCTTAAAAAAAATCTGCATCATCTGCGCAAAAGGTACCATTGAAGATGTTTATGCAACACTGGTATTGGGAAACGGAGCTGTTATGGAAGGTATTGAAACCAAGATTTTCTTTACCTTTTTCGGACTCGATGCCATAACAAAAAAAACCATGAACAACCTCCATACCGGTACCGTTGGAAACCCGGCCATGCGGATGCCCGGCGGACTACCATTTCCGACACTTCTGGGAGTTATTCCCGGAGTCGAAGCTGGAGTATCGGCTATGATGCGAAACCAGATGGAAAAACTGGACATTCCACCGGTGAAGGAATTTTTGGAAATGATCGAAGCCGGTGGCGGCGAGATTTATGCCTGCAAATTGGCCATGGATATGTTTAAACTCAAAAAAGAAAATCTCTGGGAAGGAGTCAAGGAGGTGCTGACAGTGGGTCAGTTTTACGAACTCTGCGGCGGCTTACAAACGCAGATTATCTTTACCTGATCAGTCGTTTCAGTAAATTTTCTCCGGATTTTAAAGGGCAGGTCAGCGAAAAGTCTTAATTTTGCTTTTGCATTTTAAAGTGAGAATTTTCATAAAACCTGCCAATGCCAACATTGAACATTCACACCGATAATGATTTTCGTTTGAGGTTTAAGGACCTCTGGAGGCTTATCGGGAACTCCCCTTTACTGGTCATTAATTTCACTTACAAAGGACAGAAACGCACCATCTTTGCAAAGGCTGAACATTATAACATTACTGGCAGTATCAAGGACAGGATGGCGTTATATATCATGGAAAAGGCCTACCATGAAGGCCGGATCAAACCCGGGGACACAATTGTAGAGGCTACCAGCGGAAATACTGGTATCGCTTTTTCTGCAATAGGCCGGGCCTTAGGTCATAAAGTCAGGATCATCATGCCAGATTGGATGAGCAAGGAAAGGGTTGATATCATTAAGAGCCTGGGTGCTGAAATTATACCGATCTCGAAAGAACAAGGTGGCTTTTTAGGCAGCATACGGCTTTCGGAGGAAATTGCCTCAAGAGAACCTGATATCTTCCTGCCTCAGCAATTCTCGAATGAAGCAAATGCAGAGGCCCACGAGAAAACCACCGGTCCGGAAATATGGTCTCAACTGACATACCATGGCATCGCTCCAGATGCTTTTGTAGCAGGTGTTGGAACCGGCGGCACGGTCATGGGCGTAGGAAGGCTTCTCAAGCAAATGAACCCAGCCGTGAAGATACATCCTCTCGAACCGGCTGAATCACCAACAATGTCGACAGGATATAAAGTGGGAACTCATCGCATTCAGGGTATATCAGATGAATTCATTCCTGCCCTGGTAAAACTTGAGGAACTTGACCGGATCGTTGCGGTACCTGATGGAGATTCGATCCTGATGGCACAAAAGCTTGCAAACCAATTGGGCCTGGCCGTCGGAATATCATCAGGGGCAAATTTTTTAGGTGCCTTACAGATCCAGAATGAACTTGGACCCGAAGCGAAAGTCGTAACAGTGTTTGCCGACTGTAATAAAAAATACCTGAGTACAGATCTGATGCGTGAAGAACCTTTGAAGGCCGGTTATGAGAGCCCTTCTATAAAGCTGACCAATTTCAAAGTATACAAGAGGGTCTGTGACAATTGCTGTGATATGTTCGATTGTGAGATCAAGCCTTATGCAAAGGTAAAATAAGCCTGAAGAGGTTTCCTTTATAGCGGGCACTTTCTTCAAACACGCTTCCCCCGTTTTTCTAAATGAATTCTTTGGAAAAGCCAAGTATCTGAGCTTTTAATACGGAAGAACATATTGATACAGTAATAAATGAAATAATAGAAATTTCTTCGTACCGTCATGCATTTTCTTCCCGGTTTGATAGCTGCTTAAAACAAACTGTGTGTTTATCAGAAAACCAACCGGACGGAATTGATCCGTCACTGAAATTTTTTGTCAATCAGAGCCCTTATTGCTTTATGAACTTTCCAAAAAAGACGTTTTTCGACGTTTTGACGGTGATGAAATACAATCCTGATAGTAATTTGTTCCCGAAAAGGTATAATTTGCTGAGGCCGCAATCAGCAATGGCAGCTATTCGTTGAAAAGTTTATTCCCAATTTCTCATTTAGTTTGGACTGAATATCGATGTCTGAAATAATGCCGAAACCTTCTGTTTTCAGTGCATCAATTGTTTTCCGGATTGCTTCTTCAAAAGAAGCGATTATCCTTTTACTGAAATAATATTCCACGGATTTCTGTTTAAGAATTTGTCGTTAGAATTTCAAATGACGGCGGGTTTGCAATTGTTCGTTTTACAGCACACAAACCGGCGACAGTGATCAGAGACTCCTTGTACTTCTCAGGAAAATCAGGTGGAATCTTGATATCAATTTTCACCTTGGAAATCAAATGTTTTTCCCGGTCATATTCCAGCGATTGAATTAACCTTATTTTATCCGTGGGAATTCCCCGCTGATCACAGAAAGTCTTTACATAAAACCCGGCACAGGTTCCAATCGAAGCTAAAAACAATTCAAAAGGTGTAGGCGCAGAATTTTCACCACCCTCTGCAACCGGCTGATCGGTTTTGTGCAGGTGTCCTTTATAAAGCGCATTGACTTTTTTTGCGCCTTCAAAAAATATTTCCATTTCCATATTGTCAAACTTTTTACATTGATGCAAAGGTAATTAAAAAATATTTAAAGCGCATAATTATCACTATTTTTTTACAGCAAAAAAAAATGTCACGACTGACCAAAAGCTTTTTCAGATTTGGTTGTCTAATAATAAAACCACTTTTAACCAAATAAGAAAAACTATGAAAAAGATTGCAAGAATTACCGCAGGCTTGATTTTGTCTTTCCTGTTCATCGGACAGATCTACTCACAAAACACTCCTGTTTCAAACACTTCTAAAGAAAGCAAGGCCCAGTCCACTGCAACTGTGACTCCTTGTAAATTCATCGACACAAATAACGACGGCATTTGCGACAATCTCGCAACCTGTATGAAAGATGGTAAATGTTGCAAGCAGAGTGTAAATTGTTGTGGGAAAGGAAATCAGGTTAAGCAGGGTTGTGAAAAATCAGGGAAGGGGCTCAAAGGCAATTGCAAAGGAAGCTGCAAAGCAAAGGAAGGTTGCTGTAATAAAGGTGTGAAAGCTACTAATCCTCCGGCATCATCCGATAACGACAAAAAATAACTTTCTCTTCTCAAGTCAAAATATACCTACCTTTCGGGTATATTTTGACTTTTTCTCTTCAACACTCCTATTGGATGACTGACCAGGAATTGATTGAGGGTATCAAAAGGCATGACCGGATCGCCATACGCCAACTTGTAGACCAATACCAAAAAAAAGTAATAAAAACTGCTTATTATTTTTTAGGAAATATGGAAGATGCGGAGGACCTGTCACAAGAAATCTTTCTGGAGATCATGGAATCAATCAAAAAATTCAGGAAAGAAGCTTCATTTACAACTTGGGTTTACCGCATCACGGTGAATAAATCATTGAACAAGATCCGTAAAGATAAAAGAAGAGCCATAATCTCAAGCCTTGAATCGGTATTCCATTCCCCGCAAGGGAAAGGGGCGAACCATCTTGCTATTCCATCCCCCTGCTGTTTCCCTTTTGAAGAACAGGAAAAGCGAGCGCTCCTTTACCAGGCCATCGGGAGATTGCCGGAAAACCAGAGGATTGCTTTTGTTCTTCAGAAATTTGAGGAGCAGTCCTATAAAGAAATTGCAGAGGTAATGTCGATGAGCTTATCCTCTATTGAATCTCTGATCCACAGGGCAAAAATGAACCTCCAGAAACGATTGCTCCCTCATTTTTCCGAATATTCAAAAAAATAAAATATGGTTTGCGCTGACATGAAAAAAAATCTGTTCGGATATCTGGAAGACAAACTTCCCGCTGATGTCCAATGTGCATTTGAAGAACATCTTCAGTCATGCAAGTCTTGCTCAGAGATTGTTTCGGAATGTATCTCTTTCGAAAAACTGATCAGCAAGGAAAAAACAACAGTCCCCAATACTTTTGCAGGGACCCGTATCCTGCAGCGCCTGGAATCGGAATTGGAGTCACGGAATTACCATCGCCGGATAAATCATTTACGTTTTCTCCAGCCTGCACTAATTACTTTCAGCCTGATTCTTGCCCTATTTATCGGTTTTCTGATAGGCCGGGAAAACGGATTGAATGTCCGGCCGGAAGGAGTCAATAAGGTTCAGACCGAAAACCTAAAGTCCTATTTGTTTATTTCCGATTTCATCGATGAAGAGCAAACATTGTTGTCAAACAAATAATACTGTTCCTATGGAATTATATAAAAAAAACCGTTTGTTGTTCTGGATTATGATCGTGTTGATTGTTATTAATATTGCAACATTGACAAGTTTTTTTATTTTTTCGAAGCAAGGAGTAACGCCGGCCCCTGTTTGTCGGGTGATGTCGGATTCGACCTGCAGTGGGTTTTGTACAAAGCTAAATCTTTCCGCCACTCAGGTTGAAAAAGTTGAAATAATCAACCGGAATTATAAAAACAATGCATCGACGTTCGTAATGAACATTAAAAACAAACGGGTTGAGATCCTGGATGAATTGAACAAGGATAAACCTGATACTTTGTTAACCAACAAACTTACGGGAGAAGTCTCGGTTCTTCAAAGCCTGCTTCAACGGGAGAGTATCAGACAATATTTGGAATTAAAAAAAGTTTGCACTCCCGAGCAAGCGCAGCGGCTATCGGCATTGTACCGCGATTTGTATGGTTGTCCGATGCAGAGAAAAGAAATGAAACGTTATCGTCGCGGCCAGCAAGAAGATAAATCGGAGTGCCAATAAAAAGAGATTTTTCTATTTTTCTTTTTTTCCTTTTTTCTTTTTCTTCTCTTTTTTCTTAGGCATACAACATTCGCTGATGATCTTCAGGAACTCATTTTCCTTTTCATGAAGCTCAATGATCTTATCGATCTTCTTCTCTAGAATGTTTGTCTCGGGAAAAAACTGTTTATCACAAGTGTTGGTTTCTATATCCTTAAGGACTTTAAGCACTTGCTCAAGTAATTCTTCACGTTCAGCCATAAAAATCGGATTTATCTATTAATAATCTGGTTCATCGTTCCAATGTAACATCCATAGTTGACCTCTGCGATTAGTATTAACAACGTTAGTATGGATATTTCAAATTTACAAAATCTATAGGTTATTAATAACAAAAAACATAAATTAATTTATCCCTAAATTTGTTTCGATGTAATCCATTGATGAAAAAGAAAAATTCGCCGGAATTCTCTGTCAATAAAGAGATGACCTTTTGGGAGCATCTCGATGAACTTAGGGGCACATTATGGCGGATCGTCATTGCATGTCTTATCACTTCTACCATCATATTTACTTTTAAAGAGGTTCTCTTTGACCAGATCCTGCTTGCACCGAAATCTGCAAATTTCATAACCTACCGGGTTTTATGTACCTTCGGACAGTGGATTTCGATGCCTTCCTTATGTATTGGTCAATCGCACTTTAACCTGATAAATATAAATCTTGCCGGTCAATTTATTTCCCATATGAATCTTTCCCTTGTTGCAGGATTAATTATAGCAACACCTTATATTCTCTGGGAATTATGGCGTTTTATCAAACCAGGGCTTACTGAAAAAGAGATCAAATACTCCAGGGGGGCCGTTGCTATTGCTTCTTCTTTATTTCTGACGGGTGTTCTCTTCAGCTACTTCATTGTTGCTCCATTAATGATTAATTTTTTGGGCGGATATGAAGTCAGCCCTTCCGTTTCAAACCAAATTTCCCTCACTTCCTATGTCAGTTCAATTACATGGATGACCCTTTTAATGGGACTATTGTTTGAATTTCCCGTACTGATTGTATTTCTGACGCGAATTGGGATAATAACTCCGAAAAAACTGAAGAAATCAAGGAAATATATCATCATTCTTATCCTGATCGTTGCCGGGATAATCACTCCAAGTCCGGATATTTTCAGCCAATTGATTGTTGCTATTCCAGTTTATGCTTTATTTGAGTTAAGTGTTATCATCTCGGAACGGATTTATAAAAAAATCCCGGAACCCGATGATAACCTGTCCGGATAATATTGTAACTTTCCATTCGTGTATTCGTCAAAGAGTCACGATAAATTAAAATTCTTATTTTATTATGGAAAATAAACGATTATACAGAAGTACGACCGATCGAAAGATTGCCGGCGTTGCAGGGGGTCTTGCCGAATACTTTAATATGGATCCATTGCTGGTCAGATTGATTTTTATTATTCTTACCATCGCCTATGGAACGAGTGTCATAATCTATCTTATTCTCTGGATTGTAACTCCTGAAAAACCTTATGATCTGACCAAACCATTTAATGAACAGAATATGGAAAATCCGCAGCCACCTAAAGAAGAACCAAAGTATTCGACGAATGACACAAAAAAAGAAAACTCAGCACCTGCTTCTTCGCCTAAGAAAAAAGGAAGTCTTATCGGGGGATTTATTCTAATTACGTTAGGAGCCTTGTTTCTGGTGGATGAATTCATCCCAAATATTGATTTTGGCGATCTCTGGCCCATTATCCTGATTATTATCGGCATTGGATTACTAATAAATGCCTTTCCATGGAGAAAAAATAAGTGACCAATATAAATAAAATTATTAACAGATGAAATACAGACATGTTTTTTGGGCTTTTGTCCTTATTGCAATCGGAATCTTATTTATCCTGAACAATTTCGGGATTTTTGATTTCGGATGGAGGGCTCTCTGGAGTCTCTGGCCACTTATTCTTATTTTTTGGGGAATTTCAATTTTACCCATCAAAGATTGGATGAAAATTACCGGGCTCGTATTGGTCCTGGCATTTACCATCCTGTTTTTTAACCGCCTTACTCAACATACTCCCTGGTATATTTTCCATGACCACGATGGAGAATACTGGGGTGGTGACTGGAATGATGACGATTCGGATACAACTACCTGTAATTACAAAGATCAAGACCTGAAGGTACCCTTTGATTCATTATCAAGAAAAGGAGTATTACGTCTGATCGCCGCGGCCGGAAATTTCAACCTTCAGGGCATCAGTTCTGATTTCCTTGATTTCAGCAAAAGGGGAGATATCGGTAATTATTCACTCACTACAGCCGACAATAATGGAATCAAAACGATTGACCTCACCATGGAAAAGGGTCGTATCCGACATTCGATAAAAGAGAACAAGGTTGATATCAAGCTTACGGATAAATTACCCTGGGATTTGGATTTTGATATCGGCGCGGCAGAGATCATGCTTGATCTTCGTTATTACAGGATCGATACGGTAAATGTCGATGCCGGTGCATCTTCGATTACTTTTAAGGTTGGCGAAAAGAATCCAAAAACGCATTTGATATTTAATGCCGGCGCTGCTTCAATATCGGTTGAAATACCTAAAGCTTCCGGTTGCCAGGTGGTTTCGGAATCGTTTATGGTAACTAAAGATTTTGAAGGATTCGAGAAAAAGAGTAATGGCCTTTATGAAACGCCAAATTATGCTGCAAGTAAGAACAAGATAACCATTACCGTGAAGACTGCTTTATCTAAAATTAGTATTACCCGATACTGATTACGAGCGAAGAAATTCGATTACTACCGAATAAAACTCCCCGGGATTATCAACGTGGACCCAATGCGTAGCATTCGCAATGGTTTTTACAGAAACTCCGGGGAATTTTGTTTTAATTAACTTTATATCCTCATCGCTTACATAGTCGGAAAGGGCGCCCCGCATAAGTAAACAGGGACCGTGATAAAGACCCCCGCTCTGGATTTCCCGGGAAATAGTTGGCAGGTTTATGCTGATTGCATTCAGATTTGGCCGCCAGGCAAGAGTTTCGCGATCACGCCAGGTTACATTCTTCAATATGAATTGCCGGATTTTGATGTCTGGAACGACCGGGATCAATTGACGGTCAATCTCCGATCTTGATCGGGCTGTTTGGAAATCCACAGCCATCATGGCATTCAATATTGCCTGATGTTCATGGTAATTCATATAATTTCCCAGACTGATATCAACAATAATGAGTTTCTTTACCAATTGAGGATAATGTAAAGAAAAGGACATGGCAATTTTTCCTCCCAGTGAATGGCCGATGATAACCGGTTCTCTGATATTGCAATCTTTAATTAGTTCCAACAGGTCATCCTCCATCGACTGGAGATCAAAAACAGGACTATGCGGAGATTGGCCATGATTGCGCAAATCGGGAATATACACATTGAACTGCTCACTGATGCTGCGCCCAAACGAAACCCAATTGTCGGAACTACCAAATAAACCGTGCAAAATAATCATCGGATTACCACTTCCTAACGCCCTGTAGAACAACTTCATCCCAAGAAGGTTTGTCGAAAAAAATGATTGGGTTTATTAACACAATTTTGTTGAAAAAAAAACTTATGATAGTGTCAAAAGTACATAAAAAAGTTACCTCTTTGCAACTGATTTTTTTGAGTAAAATTCTTCCAAATTCATAAACAGAAAAATGGAAAAAAATCAAACTGAAAAACCAAACAGTCCCCATCCAGAATTACCAGAAGAAGAAGAACCTCCAAGTAAGCCCACCTTCATAGACGAAGCATCCCTGTTAGATGAGTTTTTGAAATCGCGCACCGATCGTGACAAATCCGTTATCAGCGAACGTTCGTTAACCTTTCTTCAGACCTACTTTCCGGAAGCCACGGTGAAAGATTGGACTAATTGGCATTGGCAAATCAAAAACAGTGCCAGATCGATTGAACAACTTTCCAGATTTATAAGTCTTTCTGAAAATGAGGTGAGGCCAGAAGCCGATAACGGTCAAACTCTTCCATTAAGGATCACTCCCTATTATATCAGCTTACTGGATCAGAACAATCCGGAGCAATCATTACGTAAAAGTGTGGTACCCGTCTTTGATGAGTTTTTGGTTCATCAGGGTGAAGCTCCAGACCCACTATCGGAAGAACATGACAGCCCAGTGCCCAATGTCGTTCACCGTTACCCCGACCGGGTACTTTTCCTGGTCACTGGATTTTGCTCTACCTATTGTCGCTATTGCACCCGTACCCGGATGGTAGCAAAAGATAAATGCCATATTGGTGTTAAAGCCTGGGAAGCCGGTCTCGAATATATTGAAAAACACAAGGAAATAAGAGATGTTCTGATCTCCGGGGGAGATCCGCTCACTATGCCCGATCTGCATGTTGAATATCTCCTTTCAAGACTACGCAATATTCCTCATGTCGAGATCATCAGGATCGGCACCAAAGTTCCGGTTGTCCTCCCTCAGCGTATTACCAGACCCCTGGTGAGTATGATGAAAAAATATCATCCGCTTTTTCTGAGTATCCATTTTACACATGCCGATGAAATCACTCCTGAAGTAAAAGAAGCCTGCGAAAAACTTGCAAATGCAGGCATTCCGCTTGGCAGCCAGACAGTTTTGCTGAAGGGGATCAACGACAATGTATGCGTGATGAAAAAGTTGATGCACGAGTTGTTAATGATCAGGGTTAAGCCTTACTACTTATATCAATGCGATCCGGTGGTAGGTTCACATCATTTCCGGACAACCATTGAAAAAGGACTCGATATTATCCATGGATTGCGTGGATATACGTCCGGTTATGCCGTCCCGACATATGTTGTCGACGCACCCGGCGGCGGAGGGAAGATACCTTTGCTTCCTGATTATTATCTTGGGCGCGAGGAGGAATACGCTCTGTTAAAGAATTATGAAGATAAAGTCTTCCGGTACCCGGATTTTTCCCAATAACCCATGATTATAGGTCTCACGTACGATTTACGGTCGGATTATTTAAAAGAAGGTTATAATGAAGAGGAAACCGCAGAATTCGACCGGGAGAGTACTGTGGAAGAAATCAATCGGGCTTTACAACAACTAGGTTATACAACCGACCGGATTGGTCATGTTCGTCACCTGGTCAACCGACTTGCCCGCGGCGACCGTTGGAATTTGGTATTCAACATCTCTGAAGGCATGTTTGGGATCGGCCGAGAAGCTCAGGTTCCCGCTCTTCTCGACGCATTCAATATACCTTATACTTTTTCAGATCCAATGGTTCTTTCCCTTACGTTACATAAAGGAATGACAAAACGTATTATCCGCGACGCCGGAATTCCAACCCCTGGTTTTGCTGTTGTCGAAAGGGAATCTGATATTGCAAAGATCGATCTTCCTTACCCTTTATTTGTGAAACCCAATGCGGAAGGGACTGGAAAAGGGATCGATGCGCTCTCAAAAGTCGAGGCTCCTGATCAGCTATTTGCAATATGCCGAAACCTGCTTAAACGTTATCCTTCCGGATTACTGGTGGAGGAATTCCTGCCGGGAAGAGAATTTACCGTTGGAATTATCGGGACCGGCAATGACAGTCGTCCCATCGGGATCATGGAAATTATCTATAAACAGAAAGAAACAAATAATATTTATTCTTATCAAACAAAATCTGATTATCTTAAAACGGTCGAATATCTCACTCCTGAACCTGAAATGTCTGCCAGTTGCTTCGATCTTGCCTTGAAAACCTGGAGCATCCTGGGATGCCGGGATGCCGGAAGAGTCGATATCCGGGTTGATCGATTCGGCTTCCCGAATTTCATTGAAGTAAATCCTTTGGCCGGCTTGGACAAAGTACATTCCGATTTACCTATCCTTGCTTACAAACAGGGATATAGTTTCATAGATATAATACGAGAAATCATGAATTCTGCAAGAAAAAGGATAAAAGATGAAAAAGACTGTTCTAATTCTTTACAATAAATTATCTAAAAAGCCGAAAGATGACGAAGCTGACGTTATAGAACAGGTAAATCTGGTTTCTAAGGCTTTAAAGAAACTTAAATATGAGATTAAGTTTCTTCAGGTGGATCTGAATTTAAAAACAGCGATCCGCAAGATTCAAGAACTTAACCCTGATATCATATTTAATCTGGTTGAAACGATTGGGAACAAAGGTGAATTCACCTTTCTTGCAAATTCCATTTTGAATTTCATCAGGATCCCTTATTCCGGTTCTCCGTTAATTCCAATGTTTCTTTGTTCAAATAAATTACTTGCAAAAAAAGAACTTATTGGCATTGGGGTTAAAACCCCAAAAGGGTTTTCTCTTGACGAATGTCATAAATTACAACGCAAAAAAAAATATATTATTAAGCCTATCTGGGAAGAGGGATCTCTTGAACTGGATGAGGATTGTGTTTTCTTCGGTTCGGATCTTGAATTTATTAACAACATCAAGAAGAAAAGTCGTTATCACTATTTTATTGAAGAGTTCATTGAAGGAAGAGAATTCAATATTTCCCTATTATATGAAAAAAATGGTCCGGAGGTATTACCTTTAGCCGAAATGACTTTTATCGATTATCCGGAAGGGAAACCAAAAATGATGGGGTATATTGCCAAATGGAACGAAAAATCATTTGAATATTTGCACACCCGAAGAACTTTTAATTTAATGAAAAATGATGAACCGCTTAAAAACCGGTTGATCCAAATTTGTAAAAAATGCTGGAATGAGTTAAACTTTAAAGGATATGTGCGCATCGACTTCAGAGTAGATAAGAAATCAGAGCCTTATGTCATTGATATAAATTTGAATCCATGTTTATCTTCTTCGGGGGGGTTTATGGCAGCCTCGAAAAAGAAAGGTTTGGCTTTTGAAAAAGTCATTGAAAGGATTCTTGATGACGCCATCAGAAATTAATTGTTCATTATATTTAGATATACCTATAGAATATTTAAAACATCATTTTAACAAACGGTGGATGATAATAAAGGATGTTATATTTGATCCTAAAATTATAATTCTTGACACATGAAGAAAGAGATTGTTTTTCGACAAGAGGTTCGTCCGGGCGATGACGATATAATAAGGGAAATGGTCGTTTCGACCGACTTTTTCTACGATTTTGAAATCCCTGTCGCCGTGGAACTGGTGCAGGATAAAATCAAGCATAGTGAACAAAGCGATTATCATTTTCTTTTTGCAGAAATCAACGGGAAACCGGTGGCTTATACCTGTTACGGACCTATTGGCGGAACAGAAGGAAGTTTTGATCTGTTCTGGATCGTAACCCATAACGATTACCGCGGACAAGGAATTGGAAGAATTCTCCTGGAGAAGACTCATACGTTGGTTAAAAATTCAGGAGCTCGTTTGATTATTGCTGAAACTTCGACTCTGGAAAAATACGCTCCTACCCGTCATTTCTATCTTCAAATGGGCTATATCCTTGAAGGAAAAATCGATGATTTCTACAAGAAAGGGGACGGAAAAGTTATTTTTGTCAAACGATTTTAGTTTGCCTTATCATTTTCAATTATTCAGGCATATAGATTCTGAAGTTGTCGGATCAGTTCCGGAGTAAGTTTTTCCCGTTTTCTTATATCCTCAAATTTATTGAGCAGATCCTGCACGGTAAGATTCTTTTTTTCGACAGCCGGAATATCATCAATGATTTGTCCGTTATGCATCATGATTGTACGTGTACCGAGCTCCAACGCCTGTTTCATTGAATGAGTCACCATCAATGCCGTAAGTCTGGATTCCGTTATAAACTTCTGAGTCAACTTAAGTATCTGAGAGGCGGTTTTTGGGTCGAGCGCAGCCGTATGTTCATCGAGCAACAGAACCTTGGGTTTTTGCATAACGGCCATCAGCAAAGTGATTGCCTGGCGCTGTCCTCCTGAAAGCGTTCCCATCTTATTATCAAGACGCTCCTCCATTTGCATCTCCAGTGAGTTCAATTGTTTTCGAAGAAATTCACGCCCCATCCTGTTCAGGCTGATCTTCGGGTAGCGATGTTTTCCCCGGAGCCAGGCCATGAGCAGATTTTCCGCAATAGTCATATCTGGCGCCGTTCCCATAAAAGGATTTTGAAAGATCCTGGAAATACTTTTTGCTCTTTGATAATCCTTTTTCTTCGAAACATCTTCGCCATCTAGTTCAATCGTTCCACTATCCGGAAGGATATTTCCTGCAATGACATTAAGCAGAGTTGATTTCCCGGATCCATTGGTCCCGATCACCGTCAAAAATTCATGTTCACGAAGTTCCAGAGAGACATTATTTAAAGCGATCACCTCATCTTGCGATCCGGCGTGGAATTTTTTATTGAGTTCTCTGATCTTTATCATGATCATCGGATGATGTTTTTAACCTTTAAGAATAATTTTCTCATTACTACCATAATTGTGCCACTAAGGTGGGGAGTTGTAGTTTGTTTCAAGAACGGCTTTCTTCCCTGGGTTTGTGTTTGCATTGCCTGGTAAAATGAGCGGCTGTTTGATCAGTTTGCCATTAATTACCTTTGCGCCGGCTGAGTCCCGGAGTGATTGCGGAATAATCACTCCGAGTTCTTTTGCAATATCATAATTAATTCCACATGTTATGATTTTATATTTCTCAAACGGAATCCTGGCAGGATTCTCTCCTTTCAGGATACGGTCGACAAGGTGAGCAGCCTGCATTCCGCTCACGTAGTATTCATATCCGTAAACAAGAAGAACCCCGTCGTTCAGTCGCTCGGCATCGTTTGTGAAAATCGGAATTTTATTCTGCTTGGATACTTTTACTACCGCCTCGAGGGCATTGAACACCGTGAGATCATTAATAAGAATGAAGGCTTTGATATTTTTTGACGAAAGCGATTGCGCCGCCTGAAGAACTTCGCTGGTTCCCGAAACAGCAACTTCTTCAAGTTTAATTTGTGGAAATGATTTTAACGCATTGATAAAATCATCAAGATTGACTTTTGTATTCGGATAGGCTGGATTATAGATCGTACCAACTTTTTGTTTCCCGGGATATAGTTCGCTGAATATTTTTAATAATTCTTTGCTTGGGGCGGATCCATATACTCCGGTCACATTTGGAAGATGATCTGTTTCCGTTTTTCCCGCGCCAATTACAAAAGGATTTGCGACGGTTGCGAAAACAACCGGTTTTTCTTTCACTTTGAAAAGCACTGCCTGGGTTGAAGCCGTCGACACCGGTACAAAGACATCGACATCTTCCGAAATCAAATGATCAACAATGGTTCTGTTTGTCGGGATGTCACCTTCGGCATTCAACTCAAGTATTTCACAATTTTCGCCGGGAAAATAGCCAAGTTTTTTCATCTCATCATAAAATCCATTCCGGGTATTAGTCATTAACGAACTTTGGTTTGCCAGAATAAGACCGATCTTGATTTTCTTTTTTTCTCCGGAAAAGGGGGTATAATTATAGACGGCGATCCAGCCTATTACTCCGACGACAGAAGCAATGATCAAAAGCCGTAATATCCATCGATTCCGACGTAAAAACCGGATCGCAATTCCTGTTTTATTTGAACTGGCAACATGGGTTGAGATAATTGTCAACAATACGAATACTGAAGTAATTATCTTCAGGTCGTTTGGATTCATTCCCAGATGGAGTGCAAAAGCAACTGCAAGACGAAAGAGAATGGATCCCAGAATGACGCCCAATATCTTTAAGAACATTGAGCGATGACGTAATATCGCTTCTCCTATGATGACGGAAGCCAGACTGAAGATGATTGAACCGATGCCCATACCGATGTCGGCAAATCCCTGGTATTGGGCCACCATCGCACCTGATATTCCCACGAATCCATTTGACAGGGATATTCCAAAGATCTTCATCCGGTTAACAGAGACTCCCTGAGCGGCAATCATATCCGGGTTATTCCCCGTGGCTCTCATGGTCAGTCCAAAATCAGTGCTTAAAAACAACGAAATCAGCATCCAGAAAACAACAATGGTCACAGCCAGAAAAATACACGTCCATATTTCCATGTTGATACCGGGATTCAGCTTTGTCAGGATAGAAACAAAGGTTGGACTATTCAATAATGGGACATTGGATTTTCCCATAATATGAAGGTTGACCGAATATAATCCGGTCATGACCAGAATTCCGGCAAGCAAACCTTCGATCTTGAACCGGGTATGGATAAATCCGGTGATGAAACCAGCTAGGAAGCCGACACAAAAAGCAATTGGAATGACCAAGATTGGATTCCAACCATCGACAATCAAGATGGAAGCAACGGCAGCTCCGGTAGTGAAAGTTCCGTCGATGGTAATATCGGGAAAAGAATATAGCTTATAGGTAATATAGGTTCCGATAGCCATAAAGGCATAAAGGAAACCTAAATTAACCGCTCCAATCCAAAGATCCATCAGATATTTTCCAGATTAATCACTCCGATAAAACCATTTATAATATTTGAGTCAGGCAGCAGGTGCATCACTTTTTCCACTTTAAATTCCCTGGTCACTCGTTCCAGTTCCGACTCAAAATCAGTTAGTTTATTGCTCCATAATCCATTTTCAAAGACTGCAGCATGGATATGCATATTCGAATTTTTCGGGAATTGCTTTTTCCATTTATGATCAAGTTTCTCCAAATCCTTAACAAAAATCCCAGTCCCTACAATTGTTTTATGAAATCCCTCTTCTTCGAGTGAATAACTCATCCATTCATGAAAAATATCCGGGTCAAGGATTTTTTTTCTTCCGGGCCGGTTCTCCAGAATGGGTGACTTCTTCAAATACATCCCGAGAATCCCTCCGCTCAATGCCAGGATAACAATACCAAAAATGTTTGAATGGGCAATGATTCCGGCAGCATGAACCAGTTTTGATAAAGTCGTCCCTCCTTCTGCCGATTCAAAATGAAGAATACCGCAAAAGTTACCATCCAACCCAAATCCGTGAAGAAAATTTATTTTTTGATTAAATTCTTTCGTATAGAACGAATAATCTACGAATGGTCTTCGTATGGGAGGATATGAAAAGAAGTGACGATTCAGTATGACAGATTCGCCTAAAAGTTCCTGATAATCGGTAAAATCATCTCCCAGGGCAGAAATACCTGTGCCATAAAAAATTTCCGACTGATCAACTCTTATAACATCTGATCCGGAATATGAAGAATCCAATAACTTATCCGAAGAACCATATTGAAGCAACCGACCGGATTTATCGGATACTACCCGTATCTCAAACGGTATTCCCTCAAATTCCACCTTATTGCTGCTGTCATCGCCTGCAGTTTCAGATAGATGTTTCTTTAAGGATGGAAGGTCATGAAAAATATTCAACATAGGAGCCATCCCGCTTACCCTGAAAATATCAGCGACATTTATCGGTATGGAAAACAGGAGAAGTTCCCCGCCAATGACCTTGAGTGATTTATGAGTTTCAAGAATAATCCTTAAACCGGCGCTACTCATGTAAGAAACTCCTTTAAAATCGACAATGAGATGACGTTGCCCCTCGTTAATTGCCTGATCAAAAGCATGTTTTATTTCGACGGCAGTCAGCCCGTCGATACGACCCTGTATCTCAAGAATATCCAATAAGATTTCTTTTCTCCGGATGATGTTCATTCCAGTTTCTTTTTCCGGTTTATGATTTCCCGGTATACCGGAAAATCAGCATGGTAATGTCGTCAGATTGAGGAACACCTGAAGAAAAAGTGTTGACTTCCTGAAAAATATTTTTAACGATACCATCAATCGGATGGTTTGAGTGAGACTTCAAATAGGTCTCAAGACGTTCTTCCCCGAATGCTTCTTCGTTTTTATTAAAAGCTTCGGTTATGCCATCGGTATATAGAAATAAAAGTTCACCAGGACGAATGGTCACTTTTCCGGATTTATAGGAAAAATTTTCCATACAACCCAGAATGATACCATCGGTCATATCTACTTTCCGGATCCCGGTATCAGAGAATATATATGGAGGATTATGACCTGCATTGACATAAGAGACCTCTCCGGTCAGGGTATTAAGAATTCCATAAAAAACAGTGACAAACATACTGGAAACGCTTTCAAAACATAAGAGGTTATTCACATAGGTCATACATTCATCCACCGGAATACCTTTGAGTCCGGTAGCTCTGATCAGGGTTCGGCTGACGGCCATGAATATAGCGGCGGGAACTCCTTTCCCGGAAACATCACCGATCACGAATCCGAGGCGGTCGTTATCAATCATAAAGAAATCATAGAAATCACCTCCGACTTCCTTTGCCGCAATCATGGCGGCAAAAAGATCAAAATCAGTCCGGTGCGGGAAAGGAGGGAATATCTTGGGAAGGATTGCTTGTTGAATCTCCCTGGCAGTAAGCAAATCCTGCTGTATAGAGATTAGCTGATCATGTTCTTCAAGAGAACGTCTTACCAGCAGAATTTCTTCCATCGTCTTATTGATGGTGATTTCAAGATCCTCAAAATTGATCGGTTTGGTTATAAAATCATAAGCTCCACGGTTCATGGCGGTTCGAATATTATCCATATCGCCATAAGCGGAGACCACTACTGTTTTTAATCCGGGATTTTTTAACTCCTTTAATTTCATCAGCAAGGTCAGTCCATCCATTTCCGGCATATTGATATCAGATAAGATGATCCCGATCTCCGGATACTCAATGAGTTTTGTCAGGGCTTCCAGCCCGTTATGGGCGAAAACGAAATTATAATAACCTTCACGGATTTGTTTCCTGAATTTCTGTCGCACGAGAGGTTCAAGATCGACTTCATCATCAACCACCATAATTTTCGGGTTGGACAGGGAATAATTGTTCATATAGTGATGTTTTTTGGAAATACTTTTTCAATGGTAAAATCATGAGATTAGATGTTTTTTGGAAGGGTAATAATAAATTCAGCGAATTCCCCTTCTTTTGAATCAACTTTAATCTCTCCTTTATGCTCTCTGACAATAATGTCATAACTAATGGATAATCCCAGGCCCGTTCCTGATCCGGCCGGTTTCGTAGTAAAAAAAGCGTCAAATATTTTTTCCAGGAGAGATTTTGGAATTCCTTTTCCATTATCCCGGATTCGAATCTCAACCGAAGTGCCAAGGTCTTTAGTGATCACCCGTAAAATAGGTGTATAGGTATTTTGTAATTCTTTTTTCTTTTCATGGGTTGAATAAAAAGCATTATTCAGCAAATTTAAAAAAACACGGCTTAAATCCTGTGGAATAGCCTGGATTAATCCAACGGCAGGATCATAATCCGTTTCCATTTTTATGTTGAATGAATTATCGGTGGCTCTCATTCCATGAAATGCCAGGTTGACATATTCCGATAGTAAAATATTGATGTTCGTGGGTACGAACTCCGCCGAAGTTCCTCTTGAATGAAGCAACATCCCCCGTATAATAATGTCCACCCGTTTTCCATGATCGGAGATTTTATTCAGATTCTCTTTCAGATCAAGCAGAAGTCCGGTCAAATAAACAGAATCATTTTCATCTGCTGTTATAAGATAACCCTTGAGCTCTTTGGTCAATTCCTCAATTAATTCCAGGGAGAGTTCCGAAAAATTAGTGATAAAATTCAGCGGATTTTTGATTTCGTGAACGATCCCGGCGGTAAGCTGTCCGAGAGTGGCCATTTTTTCGCTTTCGAGCAATTGTGCTTGAATTTGTTCCAATTTTTTGTTGGCCAAATCAAGTTCAGCATTTACTTTTTCATATTTCTGCATTAATTCTCTGCAGGTCTCGGTGAGGTTTGTATCCATAATAGGAAAATTTCCGAAAGGATAAAATTATTAAGAAAAATAGCTCAGAAGTTTTAAATTTGATGTTATGATTATATTTTTCGAAGATAATTGAAAATTTCGTACTAATTTTCGAAGAGAAATTAATTGTCAAAAATATCCATGATTGCATCCAGCCTTCACGTAAATCCATTCCCCGGTATCCGAAGTTATGAAAGCTATGAAGATGAGCTGTTTTTTGGCCGGGAGGCACAGGTCAGGGAATTAATCGAAAAACTTTCGGCAACCCGATTCCTGGCCATTGTAGGATCCTCCGGCTGCGGAAAATCCTCTCTGATTAAAGCAGGTTTAGCTCCGGCCCTGATGAAGAAAAAAAATCAAATTTTTTCAACCGATTGGAAATTTTTTGTTTTCCGGCCGGCCGACAATCCCATTGGGAACTTGGCGAATTCACTTGCCACAACAAATCAATCAGCTCCTTCGATCGCTACGATTCTACGATCGGGCAGTGATGGGATAGTTAAGGTTATCAAAAAGGAAACAAACCTCACCGGACAATCGATTTTAATCATTATTGACCAATTTGAAGAACTTTTCCGGTTTAAAAAGAGCGTATCCGGGCATCATTCCGTTACCGAAACCGCTAACTTTGTTGATCTTCTTCTTACCGCTATCCTTCAAAACGAAGTTCCGATATACGTGGTTATCTCCATGCGCACCGATTTTCTCGATGATTGTACAGAATTTCGGGGACTCAGCGAAATAATCAACCATGGTTACTATCTTGTTCCCCGCATGAATGACGAAGAACGAAGGGTTGCTATCACCGGCCCCATAAGTGTGAAAGGGAGTAAAATAAGCGGAGATCTTGTGGAGCGACTTCTCGCCGATGTTGGAGACAATCCTGATCAGTTACCTATCCTTCAGCATGCCCTAATGCGTACCTGGGACTTTTGGACGGTGAATCGGATCGGAGACCAACCGATCGGCATGGAGCATTATGAAGCTATTGGGACAATGAAAGAAGCCCTTTCGGTTCATCTTGAGGAAATTTTTCTGGAATTGAATGATCAGAAAAGTAAGTTCATTACCGAAAAACTATTTAAAGCGCTTACGGAGGTCAGCAAAGAAAACAGAGGAACACGACGGACCGCACAACTTGGAGAATTATGTACGCTCGCGGAAGCCAAAGAGGAAGAGGTGATTAAAGTCATCGAAGCTTTTCGCGATACTGGACGTGCTTTTCTGATGCCTTCACGCAACATCCCACTGGAATCGTATTCAACGATCGATATTTCCCATGAGAGTATCATGCGCGTATGGACCCGATTAAAGAAATGGGTCGAGGAGGAAAGTAATTCCGCACAGTTGTACTTGCGATTGTCAAAATCGGCTGAACTTTATCAGGCAGGAAAATCAGGTTTATGGATCAATCCCGAACTTCAGCTCGCCCTGCAATGGAAAGAGCAGAATAAACCGAATTCCACCTGGGCTATGCGATATGATCCGGCCTTTGACCGGGCTATCACATTTCTTGAATATAGCCGTAAGCAGAATGAACTGGAAATTACCAAGAAAGAAAACCAGCAAAAAAGAAATCTTAAAAGAGCGCGACAATCAGCTATTATTCTCGGCGCCGCATCTGTTATTTCCATTCTTTTTCTGATAATCTCTCTGAATCTCCGTTTTAAAGCGGAAGCGAGCAGAAAGGAAGCCATTGAGAAAGAGAAACTTGCGATTTTCGAGCGGAAAAAGACAGAAGAACAACGGAAGGAAGCTATCCTGCAGAAAAAGATCTCGGAACAGCAGCAGCAGATTGCAGAGCAACAGAAAATAATTACAGAACAACAACGTCAATACGCCGTTAAGCAACAAATCATTGCACAGGAACAAACGGTTGTCGCCGTTGAACAGAGGCAGAAAGCCGATGATGCCAGGCAGGAAGCTGTTCAGGCTAAGGATGAGGCCGACGGTCAAAGAAAAGAAGCAGTAGCTCAAAAAACATTAGCCGATAAGGAACGGATGAAAGCAGAGGAATCGGAAAAGAATACCCAACGATTGCGGCTTCTTTCCATTGCCCGTTCCATGGCTATCCAGTCCGGTCAAATCTTCACAACTGTCAGGGATGACCTTCCCGGTTTACTTGCTGTACAAGCCTATATTTTTAACAAAGAAAATGGAGGGGTCGCCAATAACCCCGACATATACGCTGCCTTATCAACGATTCTTAATGATCAGGTAATCCTGAGAGGACATGAAGATGCCGTGAGGAGTATTGCCTTGTCGAAAGACGGGAAAATTTTAGTCTCCTGTGGTGATGATGGAAACATATACCGTTGGAATCCAGATCATCCCGAAAGTCCACCAGGAATATTTAAACTGACAAAATCGGCCAAAGAGAACTTCCGGTCCATTCTTATCACCGACGACGCACAGTTTATTATCGCAGGTGCCTTTTCCGGAAAAATTTATGTTCTAAAGATCCAAGATCCTCAAGGAATACCTAAAGTTTACCCGGGTCATACTTCCATTGTCAACAGTCTTACCCTTAATCCAAAAAGAAAGCAATTTATCAGTGCAGGCTCTGATGGGAAAATATATTGCTGGGACTTTGAAAACGGCGATTTCCGAAAAAGCCTCATTGATTCTGTCAATACGAAAATCCAAAGTGTTCTATTCAGTCCCGATGGACAGTTACTAATATATGGAGGTTCCGATGGACGGTTATGCAGGATCGAAACAGGGCAAAAAGATCCAAAACATTTCGTCCTTTTTACTGCCGGAAATCCAATCTTATCGCTAGCCTTCAGCAAAGATGGAAATTATCTGTCTGCGGGATTTTTGAATGGTTCAATACGGATCTGGAATATGAGTGATCCTGAACGAAATCCAACGGAACTCATCGGGAGGCATTTTTCCGGAGTTACATCCATGGCATTTAGTAAAGATGGAAATGATCTGGCTTCTTCCAGCTATGACAGGACAATTAAAATCGGGAACTGGAAATCAACCGGGGTTAAACCCATTTCCATTGAAAAGCATGATCTATGGGTATATGATATTTTATACACTCCCAACGACAAGCATTTGATATCATGCAGCGCTGATAAAACCATTCGAATCTTTACAACAGAGTGTTCCAATATGAATGAAAAGCTGACAAAATTACTGAATCGTAACATGACGGTGGAAGAATGGAATAAATATGTGGGAGCCGATATCCCTTATGAAAAAACCAGACCGGATCTGAGGTAGAAAATGAACGTTAATTCCTGATGTTAATAGAAAAAGTTTGATTTATGTATAGAAATTATTCCTGTCTTTTTCTCTTAGTTTTATTCAAAACCCTTTTAATAGTGAGCCTTTTCTCTCCAGTACGAGGATTGGCTCAATCATGCAGCGATGTCACCCTGACCGATGCCAGAAAAAGCTATGAAAACGGAAAGTTCACGGAAGTCATTCAAATGTTGCAACCTTGTATTCAAAAAGGATTTAATGAGAAGATGAAAATAGAAGCTTACCGCCTCCTTGCTATGACATACCTAGCAATTGATTCCCTGGAAAGAGCAACACTGGAAATCCACCTTCTTTTACAAATAAATCCCACTTATGAGGCAAATTTGTTTGACCCACCGGCTTTTATCAAACTGGTAAATAACCTGAAACTTGCCGGGGGAGCTCAGATCGTCACTTCCGTGTCCAAGAAAGCGGAGTCGATCTATGAAGCTCCGGCCACCATCATCGTCATCACCAGAGAGGAGATTCAAAAAAGAGGTTATAACGATTTGATCGAAATGCTGAAAGACGTTCCCGGCTTTGACCTCTCCATGTGGTATGGAGGAGAATATGCCAATATTTATCAACGCGGGTTTCGTCAGACCAGCACTGATAAGACTTTACTGCTGATCGATGGAATTGAAGAAAACGACCTTTGGTCAAATAAGGCATCCATCGACCGCCAGTATCCTCTTTCAAACATTGAAAGGGTCGAAATTATTTACGGACCGGCATCAACGATGTATGGGCCGCTGGCTTTTACCGGGGTTATCAACGTAATTACCCGAAATTCAATCGATGCCATTCAACCAGGTAAGAGTATCGGGATCAGCGGTTCGGTTAATTACGGGACCTACAACTCGGTAACTGCCGACCTGAGTATTTCGGGAAAAAAAAGGAATGTTTCCTTTACTTTTTCCGGACGTTATTTCCGTTCTGATGAGATGAACCTGTCAAGTCAATCTTATTTCGATTACGACCCGGCGGTTTATGACGAAGTTGATTATAACAAGCTGATGGATATCAGTTCGGATGCAAAACAATATCTGATCAAAAACAAATTACCGTTCAGTAGTCCTTATTATCAGCTTTCGACCGATTCAAGTCAGTTGACCCTGACTCAATATGGCGCAGAGAAAGCCCGCAACATCGATAAATCAGGATATGACCAGATTGTGAATGGTCATAAAGTTGGATTCACCAATGAAAGCAAAGAGTGGTTCCTTAACGGGAAGATCAAGATCGGGAATTTTTCTTTTGGTTTCCAGACCTGGAAGTATAACCGGGGATCAACTACACAATATACCGACACCTATGTCCCGGGATCGGATAATGGATTTACTTATGTTCCGCAGATGACTCTGTTCTTTGCCAAATATGAGAACCAACTAAGTGAAAAAGTATTTTTTTCAAACCTTACGACATACCGAATCCATGTGTTGACAGACAAATCGCGTTTTGTAACGCTTTCAAATTATGCCCGGGGAAACTTAGATTTAGCAGATCTTGTCAATAACATTGCGCCAACCTGGACAACCCAGTACGCCTATGAGATTTCAAAACAGCTCAGAAACGAATGTAAGGTCATCTACCGTCCTGTTTCCCGGTTTGACCTGGTCACCGGCCTTGAAGTCCGGAACAGTACGATTCAGGGCGCTTATATGATGAGTCTGGTTTCTCCCGCACAGGATTCGGCGGTTATCCTTCCGTCTCCCAACGGAGGAAATGATTACAACATCTGGGATGTTGGAGCTTATGCCCAGGGCACCTTTCAGGCATTCAGAAAATTAAAGATTACCGTTGGGCTCCGATACGATTACAACAGGGTCCGTGATAGCGGGGGGTTTGGCAGCGAGCTGAGTCCACGGATCGCTCTGGTTTATTCTCCAGGAAAATTTACTTTTAAAACGATTTATTCCCGAGGTATTCTTAACGTTTCCAACTGGACTAAATATTCCTCTGCCGGGAATCGTATTCCCAACCCGAATCTGGGAACGGAAAATATTTCGAATTATGAGATCAGCGCCGGATTCCGGCTAAATAAATCCTTCCAGGCAGATATCAGTGCGTACCAAGAATACATCGGTAATGTGGTGGCGCTGGTTCCGGTAGAGGGCAGTTCTAAAAAAACTCAAAATCAAAACATCGGCCAATATCAAATTTTCGGAGTGCAAGCCAATGCCACCTATCAGATCGAGTCTTTTTCGGCCTATTTTAATTACACGTTCTGTTCCCCGAAACAAACCTATTCCGAAAGCGGACCTGTGGATATCCAAGTTGGTGATATTGCACAACACCAATTCAATATCGGAGCCGATAAGGTGTTTTTCGATCAACTGGATGTTAACCTGCGGTTGAATTTCACAGGAAGCAGAAAAGTCGGTGAAGGAACAACCGTCCCCTTGAACACAGAAACATTCCCTGCAATTGCCATTCTGAACGGAACCGTCGGCTATTCAAATCAAAAGATAGTCCCGGGGCTTTCTCTTAAGGTAGTTTGTAATAATATTCTTAATACAACCTATTATCATCCGGGTCCGAAATCAGCTGACGGTGTGGTAAACCCGACAGAAATCCTGCAACGGGGCAGACATTTTTTAATTCAGCTATCTTATAATTTTTAATATTGATTGATCAAGTTAAGGATTTGAAAAATCCAGAAATAGCATGAAACTAAAAGCCAGGATTTTAAAAATTCTGAATGTACGCAGGGAAGAGAGCAAACCTGTTTTTCTTCTTATGTTATTTTCTTTTTTTGTCGGTCTTACCGTTTCCTTCTACTTTACGGCTTCCAATGCTATTTTCCTGAAACACTTTCCTTCAAACATGATCTCGGTTTCTTATATTTTCTCAGGGATCGTAGTGTATTTTATCTGGTGGATCTTTTCCCGGATTGATAAAAAACTGACCATTACCCGGCAGGTTATGATCAAACTTATTTTTATCCTGATCACTGTTTTGGTTATCAGCACCGGCGTATGGATTTTCGATACAACATGGCTTGCTTTTGTCATGTTTACCTGGGTCCGGGTTCTGTCGTATGTCATCTTGGTTACTTTCTGGGGACTTGCCGGTAACCTTTTTAATATCCGTCAGGGGAAGCGAATCTTTGGCCTCATCGGTATCGGGGAATCCGTTTCCATTATCATTGGTTATTTTTCCATTCCCTTATTCCTGCAATTCCTGAAAGCTCCTGATTTGCTATTCCTGGCATCTTTTTCCTTATTACTTTGCCTGATTACCGTCTTTTTCATCCTCAATAAATTTCGTAATCATCTGCAAAAATCCAAATCCGAAGAAAAATCTGAAGCCCGAGCCGTTAAATCGGAGTGGAACTATTGGAATCTGGTCAGAAAGCCTTATTTCATGATGATCTCATTAATGGCTTTGTTGCCGATTTTTGGTTATCTGTTCGTCAACTTTCTTTTTCTTGCCCAGACAAAACTGGAATTTGCCAACAACCCTGAAATTATTGCAAGATTCTTTGGGATCTTTTTAGGCTTTGTCTCCATTGTTGAATTGATCTTTAAGCTGTTTTCAGGAGGATTTCTTAATAAGTACGGGATCAAAATCAGCCTTATATCATTACCGGTCATTTTAATTTTCAGTAGTTTTCTTGCCGGTTTTTTTGGAACGGTTTATGGAACGGTAGGATTGTTCTTTGCTTTTATTTCCCTTGCAAGGCTATTTGAACGTTCGGTCCGCGGGGCAGTTTATGAGCCTGCATTCCAATTACTTTACCAACCTCTGCCAAGCGAGCAGCGGCTCCCGTTCCAGAACCAGATCGAGGGTATTCCCAAGGCCCTTGGAACTGTGATTACCGGCGTCATTTTACTTGCATTATCCAGCATTCCATTTTTCAACCTGGTTCAATTCGATTACTTTTTCATCCTTGTACTGGGTCTCTGGATCTGGATTTCCCTGAAAATGTATCATGAATACCGTAATCAAATCAAATCGAAACTTTCAAATATCAAACTTGAAGCAAAATCATCGGCCGACCTGACCGTCTCATTTATCGAAAAAACGCTTTCCACCTTGCCTTCTCAGCAATTTAATAAGCTTTATGAATTGTTTGAAAAAGTCGAACCTGTTAAAATTGAATCTGCATTGGAAGGCGCTTTCCGTATCTCTTCCGTTCCAATTAAAAAAGTCATTCTTGAAAAAATACGATTGCAGCAATATGTTCCGGCTGTGACATTCATCCAAACCCCTCTTGTTCAGAATCCGGACCAGGAGTTGAATGAACTAATTGAAAAAACTCTTCTGGTTCTTCGGGAAGCGGAAGATTTCCCTTTCGATTACCTGGTGAAGTTTACCAAATCAGAAGAAGTCGGGACAAGAATAAAAGTCGCACGATTGCTTGGATACTCCGGGAGGTACAATACTTATAAACTTTTACTCAATCTTTTAAACGATAGCGATCCACGAGTTAAAAAAGCAGCGCTGATTTCAGCCGGAAAGATCCGGCGTTATGAACTTTGGCCTTACCTCATTGAAAACCTGATCTACCCGGAATACTGCAATGCGGCCAAGGTTGCAATCATCATGATCGGTGAACCGATCCTGAAAGAAATTGACCATTTCTTTGATAAGATCGGAGAACATAAAACTGCCCAACTCCGGATTATTCAGATCCTGGAAACCATCGGAGGGGAGTCGGCTATCCGGCTTCTTCGCAACAAAATATATTATCCCGATAAAGACATCCGTTATCAGGTTCTGCTCACACTCAGTAACATGGAATACCGCGCTTCCGTTTCCGAAATTCCCTTCATTAAACAAACCATTGAAGAGATGGTAGAAACGATGGTCTGGATCATGGCCTCCTTGACCGATATCGGGGGCTCGTTGGAATCGATGAACATCCAGGATTCTTTGATCCGGGAAATGGAAGAAAAAAAAGAAAATATCTTTTTATTGCTTTCGCTTCTTTACGATGCGAAAACCATCCAGCACATCCGGGAAAATATAGAAAGCCCGGATAAAAACGCTAAAATATATGCGTTGGAAGTTTGTGACATGACTGTTTCTGAGGAGATAAAAGTATTGTTTCTACCCTTATTTGAAGATATCTCCATCCTTGAACGGTTGAATCGGTTCTCCGTGAAGTTCCCACAGGAAAAATTAACACTCCATGAAAGATTGAAAGATATTGTGAACAAAGACTATTCGAAAATTAACGTATGGACAAAAGGATGTGCCATCGAATTATTCGGAAATTCCATTAAAAGCCCTGTCGACAATTCAAGTGAATTTTTTTCCTCTAATATCGTAAACCCGGAAATGCTGATCAGCGAGATTGCCGGATGGCAACTCCACCAGTCAGATCAGGCATATTTTGCAAATACTGTTGAGAAATTTCAAAAAACAGATCCGGAAAAAATAGGAAAAGTTACACGGAAAATTTCCGCTAAAGAAAATGGAGAAGCGACGCTCCTTTTTGAAAAAGTACTGATGCTGAAGGATTCGGAATTATTTGCTCCGGTGGCGGATAAAGCTTTGGTTGACCTAGCCAGGAGTATTGATCATTACAATGGTCAAAACCCTGATGATATCCTCATTCATGGCGAGAACCTAAACATGAAGGTCCCCTTTGAAAAACTTATCGGGATGATGAGCGGGGACCTGATCTTGATGGAACGTTTTATAAACCTGTATTATAATCATTAATGTGTAAAAGAAGGATTATGCTTAAACTGTTTATCCCTTCCATATTCCTGGTGTGTTTTGGTTTCCTTTCTATCCCGTCACATGCAGGGAAAGAGATCGGTTTCCCTTTCCTGAAAAATTTCCAGGCCAGTCAGTATAAAGCCCATGCTCAGAATTTTGCGATTACCCGCGATAAAAACGGCATCCTCTATTTCGGAAACTTTGCCGGAATTCTGCAATTTGACGGTGAATTCTGGAGGTTGATTTCTACTAAAAAAACGACTAAAGTTTCTTCGCTGGCCATCGACGACAATGGGACGATATTCGTTGGCGCAAGAGGTGAAATCGGATATCTTTCAGCCGGAGATGACGGTAATCTGGTTTTTACCAGCATCCCGGATCAGACGGGAATAAAGATTCCGTCATTTTTTGAAGTCAACTATACTTATGCCACCGACCAGGGAATTTATTTTATTACCAGAAATGAAATTTTCATATGGTTCAAGGGTAAGCTTGAAATATGGAAATCTGATCATGAAATCATTTGCGGATTTTTTATTCAAAACAGGCTTTATCTCCAGTTGAAAGATAAAGGATTGGTAATTTACAGGAATAAATCGTTAACCCCCGTTAAAAAGGGCGACATTTTTTCCGGAGCGATCGAAATCAAAGCCCTTCTTCCCTATTCCGACAAACAGATACTCATTGCCACCGGAACTCAGGGGCTATATTTACTTGGAAAAAATGAGATCACAGATTTTACCGTAAACGTCGATGCCTATTTTGAAAAGAATACGATTACTTCGGCCGTTATTCTTAGGGATGGAACTTATGCTTTCGGAACAAGCCGGAATGGAATCGTGATCATGAATCCCGATGGAACCATGAAACAGATCATAAACAAAAAGGCAGATTTACAGGATAATTACGTTCAATCGTTGTTTGCAGATGAAAATAATATTCTTTGGGTTGCGCTGAATAACGGAATTTCGATGATTGAACTGCCTGCCCCACTCTCCTATTTTGATGAAAAATCGGGTTTAAACGGAGGTGTCAATAATATTCTCCGTTCGGAGGGGCATTTGTTTGTTGCCACTTACCAAGGTCTCTTTTACTACGACGAAAAAGAATCCGGTTTTCTTTCCTATCCCGATATAATTACTGCATGCTGGTCAGTAATCCCGGATGGGAAGGATCTGCTTGCAGCCACTTCCCAGGGGGTTTTTCTGGTATCCGGACAGCGGGCAAAATTGATCAAAGAAGGATTTTCTTTATTTCTGTTGCGGTCCAGAACAGATCCTTCCATCGTTTATGTAGGAGAATTGGAGGGACTTTCAACCCTGACGAGAAAGAACGGAAATTGGATATCTCAACAAATAAAAGGTACTTCCGGAGAGATAAACGACCTGATGATCGACTTTTCTGACAAGCTTTGGGGCTCTACCGTTTCCAAACAGTTATTCAGGTATTCACCGGAAACGCAATCGGTTGATGTTTTTGGCGAATCTTATGGTTTGCCTGAGATCTCCGGAAATGCAATCAACCTTGTTGATGGTAAAGTCACTGTTACCACCCGAAACGGAGTTTATCTTTTCGATGATAAAATACAAAAGTTTTTCCGGGTCAGGTTAATGAAACACGACACCAGTTCCTTTAATGAATGGTTCACGACAATCTGTGAAGATAAACATGGAAATCTCTGGGTTACTTCTGGCGATGAAACCAATGTGTCATTCTTACAAAAGAATGGGAGTGACTACAATCTATTCCGGGCAACATTCCTGCCCATTTCCAACTATGTGATTTGGACCATCTATCCTGAGGAAAATGGGATCGTCTGGTTCGGAGGTCCCGATGGGCTGATCAAGTATGACCAATCCGTTAAAAAAGAGATACTAACCTCCTTCCCTGCTATTATCCGCAAGATTATAATTAATAATGATTCCGTCATTTATTATGGAACCGATTCTCCGGGACAAGGCATCTCGAAAGAAGCCGTATTCAGTCACACTGATAATACTATCCGTTTTGAATTTGCCTCTCCCTATTTTTCCTCCAATGGAGAAAATCAGTTTCGATATAAATTGGAAGGATTTGAAGAGACTTGGTCTGACTGGACGACCCAAACCCATAAAGAGTACACCAACCTTCCTAAAGGCAATTTCATATTTCATGTTAAAGCAAAGAATATCTTCGGGAATATCAGTACTGAAACTTTCTATCGTTTTACAATTCTTTCGCCCTGGTATACAAGATGGTGGGCTTACATTCTTTATATAATCCTGACCGGAGCTCTGATTTATTTCATCATGATCCTGAGGAACCGGCAGCTTTTAAAGGAAAAAAGACTACTCGAACAAAAAATCGAAGACCGAACTGCGGAAGTAGTTCAGCAGAAAGAAGAAATTCAAAAACAATCGCAAGAACTTACCGACAAAAACGATGAGCTGGAGAAAATCAGTATCGTTGTTAAAGCCATTAATTCTGAAATTCATTTCTCGAACTTGCTTCAATCGTTGCTTGAAAAAACGAAAATGATCAAGTCTGTTGAAAAATCCACCGCGCTTGTTTATGATAAAAATATTAATGCTTTTCGGTTTAAAGCCAGTTTCGGGTGGGATATTAAGATACTTGAGCCCGTCACCCTGACCCTCGCACAGGCCGAAAAACGTTACCTGAAAGATTCAGAAGAAATCTATGAAGATATTTTCCTGAAAACTGACTTTAAATCAATCGAGCTTATTCCGATTCTGAGTGAGCTTGAAACTCCAAAAGCAATGCTGGTCCTGGTTATCAAGGTTAAAAATAAAGTGGAAGCATTTTTAATCCTTGAAAATATGATCCGGGATAATGCTTTTGAAAATAAAGACCTCAGCTTTATCCGGAATTCGAAGGAACATATTATTTCTGCTTTTATCAAGACGCGGATTCTCGAAGACCTTCAATTGACCTTGCAGAACCTGAAAGATACCCAGGATCAACTGATCCAATCGGAAAAGCTGGCTTCCCTTGGTCAATTGACGGCGGGCATCGCTCACGAAATCCAGAATCCACTGAATTTTGTAAATAATTTTTCTACCTTGTCCTCCGACCTGGCCGATGAATTAACAGAATTCCTCGAAGGAATCAAAGACCAAATTAAAGAGGAAAAATATGTGGACATCACGGAAGTCTTGCAGATGATCAAAGGAAATGTTCAAAAGATCCATGATCATGGAAAGCGGGCTGAAAGCATTGTAAAGGGGATGTTACAACATTCTCGTGGAAAGACCGGTGAATTCGAAAAAGTGGAAATCAACAACCTTGTATCGGAATATATGAATCTGGCCTATCACGGGATGAGGGCAAAAGATAAAAGTTTTAACACCAGCCTAAAGACGAACCTGGATCCGAATGTGGGAAAAGCAAGCATTCTCCCGCAGGAATTAAGCAGGGTAATTCTTAATATTGTAAATAATTCCTGTTATGCTGTAGATGAAAAAGCCAAAAAAGGGATTCCAGGCTATTCTCCTGAAGTTGTAACCAGCACAAGGAAAGTGGGCGATAAAATCGAGATCAGAATACGGGATAACGGAACAGGGATTCCACAGCATGTCATCGAGAAGATATTCAATCCGTTTTTCACTACCAAGCCAACCGGGAAGGGCACCGGATTGGGCTTATCGATGAGTTACGATATCATAACCCAGATTCATAAGGGAAAATTGGAGGTTCAATCAAAGGAAGGAGAGTTCACAGAATTTATCATTACCATCCCGGAAAGTCTCTAGTAGGATATGAGTAAAGCAATGACAACCCGGATACAATTCATAACATATAAACCCGTTTATTTCCAATACTCTTAAATATATATTATCGAATGAAAGCGTTGTATTTTGACGGATCATTAAAAGTCCTCCAAGCTCCAAAACCCCTGCCAAAGGAGAATGAAGTCCTCATAAAAATCCTTTGTACCGCAGTGTGTAATACCGATCTTGAAATTGTCAAAGGGTATATGGGATTTACCGGAATTCTCGGCCATGAATTCGTTGGGGAAGTTGTGACAAAATCAAGTCCTCTCTTTGGGAAAAGGGTTGTGGGAGAGATCAACTGTTCCTGTGGACAATGTTATCTATGTAAAACCAATCGAAAGTCACATTGTCCGAATCGTTCCGTTCTTGGAATCTTTGACCGTCCGGGTGTATTTGCCGAATTTACCACACTTCCGGTTGATAATCTTCGTATCATTCCCGATCATCTATCGTTGGAGATGGCAGTATTTACGGAGCCTTTGGCTGCCGCTATTGAGATTTTCGAACAAGTTCAGATCAAGCCATCCCAGAATGTATTCATTTTCGGTGCCGGAAAATTGGGAATCCTTATATCGCAGGTTTTCCGTTTAAACGGTTGTGAATATACAACCTTCGACACGAATCGTACAAAGGTCAAAAAGGCTCATTCCATGGGTATTCGGGCACGTGTTTTGAATTCTCTTAAAGATCACGAATTGGCGGAAGTATGCGTGGATTGCACGGGAGCTCCGGATGGAATCAAATCGGCGATGTCGCACCTCTATCCCCGAGGAAGATTGGTATTAAAGACAACCGTTTCCAATCCCGAAAAAATCGACCTGAACCAAATAGTAATCAACGAATTCGAGGTGATTGGTTCACGGTGCGGGGCTTTTGATCCTGCTTTAAGCCTCCTCGCACAGAATCTGGTCGATCCGGGACCTCTTATCTCAAAAATATTTGACTTTAAAGATATCCTCGAAGCAATTGATTTTGCCCAGCGACCATCAACTCTGAAAGTTCTTATCAGGCATTAAGAATAAAATTGCATGGCCACCTTTTTCATAAAAAAGTCCGGAGATAAAAAAAAATCTTTAATTTCGCATAAAACAATAATTATCAGAAAAAATATATAGTATCTTAATTACGAACAAATTTTCAAAGAGATCTATGAAAGCAAGTAAAAAAAACCATTCCGTTTTTGCAGCGATTGTCGTGATTTTCACAATTGCCCTGGCAGGTTGTAACAGCACTTCAGATAATAAAAATGCTAACCAGCAGGCAGCCGATACAATCAAAAAAGAGATAACCTTGAGTCCGGAAGCACAGAATCTTCTTTACCAGTTCCCGACCCCATTCGAGGTTACCATGATGCTTCAAAAAGCCAAAGCAGGTTTTATTTTCGATATTACAAACCCACCTGCCAACATAGGAAAATATGTAACCGAGAAAAGCAAAGCGCTCAACCTGGGTATTTACAGCGCCGATCTTAGCTATTCGGCAACCTATAACCGTATCGACGAGACCAATAAATTTTTAGGTTGCACTTCCCGTCTGGCCGATGAACTTGGCATTGCCGGGGTTTACGATAAATCTTTACCTGATAAAATCAAGAAGTACAACAATAACAAAGACTCCCTGGTCAGGTTGATCAGTAATGTATTCAACGCCACCAATGCTTTTCTTTCCAGTAATAACCGTAACGAAGTTGCCGTGTTGATCGCATGCGGGACTTTTGCCGAAGGTTTATACCTGGCAGCCTCGCTCAACGAGTTTGCTAAGGATAACAAACTTATTTCAACCGTCATTTTTAAGCAAAAAGAAAATCTTGATAAGCTCCTTACCATCCTCGAAGCTTACCAAACGGATGACAACATGAAAGAAGTTGGATTAACCATTGCAAAACTCAAACCGATATTTACCGACTATGGCCTGGGAGCCGATAAAAAGCTCCCAATGCAGAAAGCAGCCGATGTTGCTGATCTTGCAGAAAGTGTCAGAATATCATTCATCAAATAAAAAGAAGTTCTTATTTGGAAACCGCCTTCTTACAAGGCGGTTTTTTTATTGATACAAATTGCCTATTTTTACCTTCAACAAAATCGCTATCCATGTCGGAACCTATCCTGATGGCCCTCGTCCAGCTTTTTGCCATTGTTGCCGCTTCGATCAAAAAGCAAGCTTCAGCCAATACCCGCACGATTCTTGCGTCTTATCTCAAGCAACATCTCAACAGTCGTGAATTGGAGGAATATCTTAAACTTTTTGATGAACTGGTGATCTTTCATCAACCTGAAGAAATATCAGGAGAAAGCAGAGACTCGGATGTTCCCGAAAAGATTCGTTCCATTTGCCTGAAAATCCAGAAACAGCTTAATGCAAAAGACCGGCTGATCGTTTTTATCAAATTCCTGGAATTTTTTGAGGAACTGGGGCAGGAACCTGCCGGTAAACCGGTGTTTATCGAAAACACTCTTGCCGAAAAATGCATAACGGTTTTCAAATCGGTCTTCAACCCTCCCGATCTGGAGTACCATAATTCAAGGGCTTTTATTTTTGATCCGTTTGGGGAAGAGATGCAGAAGGAAAGCCTTCTCATCATCAGCAATCAAAAGGTCCCTATTCAAAAGGGATCTAAAAATATCTGCCGTGAACATCTTGACGGAATAATTCTTATCCTGTATGTGCCTTCGATCCGGTCGTTTGTTTGCCGTTACCTTGGGAAAGACGAACTCTACCTGAATGGTCATAATGTACCTCCATACCGCTCCTTCTTATTTACCAACGGCTCTATTCTGAAAAACCTTAAAATCAGTCCGGTTTATTATACCGACGTGGTTAGTCAGTTTTTACATTCGAAGGAAAAAGTTCGAATTGCTTTTACAGCAAAGGAAATCGAATACCGCTTTAAAAACAGCACACAGGGTATTCATCCTTTTAGTTTCACTGCCGAATCGGGAGAACTTATCGGAGTAATGGGAGGAAGCGGCGTCGGGAAATCAACGCTGTTGAATGTTCTGAATGGCAATTTAAGCCTGAACAATGGGGAAATACTTATCAATGGTTATGACCTCGAAAAGAAGAGAGACAAACTTCAGGGCATTATCGGATTTGTTCCGCAGGACGACCTTCTTATTGAAGAACTGACCGTGTTCCAGAACCTATATTATAATGCTAAACTTTGTTTTAAAGATTTCACAAAAAAACAGCTTTACTATTCGGTGATGAGGATTTTGTCGGATATTGACTTGATCGGCATCAGGAATCTGACGGTCGGAGATCCATTGAATAAATTCATCAGCGGCGGGCAGCGAAAACGACTGAACATTGCGCTGGAATTGATCCGGGAGCCTTCCGTTTTATTTGCAGATGAACCCACCTCAGGTCTTTCATCAATGGATTCTGAAATGGTTATGCTTCTTCTGAAAGAGCAAACCATCAAGGGGAGACTTGTAATCGTCAACATACATCAGCCTTCTTCCGATATCTTTAAGCTGTTTGATAAACTTCTGATCATGGATAAAGGCGGATATCCTATCTATTATGGGAATCCCATTGATGCCCTTACCTATTTTAAATCGATCAGCAGCCATGTTAATCCGGAAGAAAGCGAATGTCTGAGTTGTGGCTATGTAAACCCGGAACAGCTTCTTCAAATCACTGAAGCAAAAATTCTCAATGAATACGGGAAACTGACCGGAAATCGGAAAATCACCCCAAAGGAATGGTATGAATCTTTCCGGAAAAACATTCAGCCCGGACTCAAGATAACAGATATAAAAGAAGCATTACCGCATAATTTTTTCAGGATTCCCGGAAAATTCAAGCAATTCCGGATATTCAGCATCCGGAATATGCTGACAAAGATCACCAACCGCCAGTATATGATTATCAACCTCCTGGAAGCTCCGTTTTTAGCTGCCTTACTTGCTTTTCTGACAAGGTATTCTTTTGGCAATCAATATATCTTCGGCGATAATCGCAATCTTGTCCCCTATCTGTTCATGAGCGTTGTCGTTTCTCTATTCCTGGGGATGATGGTAAGTGCCGAGGAGATTATCAGAGACCGAAAGATTCTGAAGCGGGAGGCTTTTCTTCACCTTAGCCGGTTTAGTTATCTCAATTCGAAAATAATTCTATTGTTTGTCTTATCGGCGATTCAAACCATTCTTTATGTGATTGCCGGTAATTGGATCCTGGGAATCAAAGGAATGACCCTCAGCTACTTTCTTATTCTTTTCTCCACTTCCTGTTTCGCCAATATGGTCGGGTTAAATATCTCTGCAGGACTGAATTCCGTTGTCGCCATTTATGTCCTGATTCCTTTTATCCTCGTTCCTCAATTGCTATTAAGCGGCACTATCGTTCCTTTCGATTACCTGAATCCGAGCATCGCATCCCGGGTTAATGTTCCGCTTGTAGGGAACATGATGACTTCGCGTTGGACTTTCGAAGCGCTGGCCGTTGAACAGTTTAAAAATAATAAATATGAAAAAATCTTCTTCCCATATGACCAAGAAATATCCCGATATTCATACATCACCGCTTATCAAATACCAACACTGAAATCAGAGATCGATGTTTGCCTGCGAAATATCCAGTTGAAAAAAAAACCGGAAGAATTACAGAATAACTTCGCAATCTTAAAAAAAGAGATTCCCGGATTACAAAGGGAGGCCGGTTTTGGGTCATTCCCTTTTTACGGGACTCTGAATTCTGGCGGTTTTTCTTATCCGGTTGCCGAACAGGTTAAAGGATTCCTGGATTCGCTGAGCCGGATTTATTCATCTAAGCTTGGAACAATAACAGCGAAACGCGATGCTGCTTATGAGAAGTTGGTTCGTCAGATGGGAGACGACGCGGTATATAAATTTCGTCAGAATTATTATAACGATAACCTTGCCGACCTGGTTTTAAACAAAGGTGCAGAAAATAAGATAATCGAAGCGAAAGGAAGGTTGATTCGAAAAAAGGATCCTGTTTTTATGATTCCGGAGTCAACGACCGGAAATGGCCATTTTTATACTCCTGTAAAAAATATTTTTGGGTTGTGGATCGATACTTTCTGGTTCAATTTTCTGGTAATCTGGCTGATGTCGGTTATTTTATATTTTACTTTATTGTATGACGTAATCAGAAGGATCATCGTCTATTTTGAGAGGATGAAATTCAGGAAAACTTAGTCTTTCAATGTATCAGTTTACCGCTTAACAATAACAGGGCGGTCTCGGTGACTTTAGCGTTATATTCAGCAGCAACAAAACGAGTATTTGCATTCAGCAAATCTTTTTGAATTTCCCGTAATTGAAGGGAAGAGATGGATCCTACCGCATAACTTTCCTTTGCAATATCCATGTTTTTAATGGCAAGGAGCAGGTTTTCATGTTCGAATCCGATCATTTTCAGTTCATTCCTGTAATCGTTGTATATCCGCGTAAGATAAGCTTCCAGGCGATTTTCAAGTTGGTGAACTTCCAGATCGCTGATCTCCAGCGAGATCTTTGCATTTTTATATTGCCGGTTCAGATTACGACCATCAAAAAGCTTCATGGTAGCCGTCAGCCCAACGGTCGGACCAAAATTGCGGTTATACTGAATAAAATTCGCTTCTGTTTCCGAACGGTAATAGGAATAAGCAGTCATAAAGTCGAGGGTTGGCCACTGTTGGGCGCGGGCCGATTTCATATCCAGTGAATTGACTTCTTTGTTCTTGTTGGCAAGAATCAGGTTTTGGTTTGCCACCCGCATACTGCTGCGTAAGGAATCGTATGTCAGCACGTAAGTAATGAAAATTGTATCCCTGACTTCAAAATCAGTATTAACATCTCTCGACAATAAGTCATTCAGTGTTGTTTTGGAATTCAAATAAACGGTTTGCTGGTTTTGCAGGCTGGCTGAATCGGCATTCAATTCCACCTTAGCCTTCAGGTATTCCATTTCCGATCCGCTACCGGTTTCATATTTCAACTTTGCCAATTCCAGCCGGAACAATGAAATGCCAACCTGTTCCTGAATGATCGCTACCTCTTTTTCCTGTCTGACAATGTTGTAATAAGCAGCAATGATCTTTGCAAGTGTATTTTCGGCTTCAATTTTAAAACCCACCTCTCCCATTTCTTCGAGTTTCTTTAGCTTATCATAAGTTATAAACATATTGAGTCCATCGAACAAAGTCCAATTCAGCGTTACTCCGGCCGTAATGACATCGGAATTTGCGCTCGAATTATCAAGTTTTGAGCCGGAAAGAACTTCCACCTTGGCATCGCTTAATCCTTTCACATAACCAGCATTGGCGTTGACTATCGGTAACATTCCGGCATTTCCGGGCGAGGCATTATTTTTGGATATCAGATAATTGCTTTTTGCAACATTAATCCCGTAATTGTTGACAAAGCCTATTTCAATTGCATTCGTAAGGGTCAGAATTTCCTGGGAGATCAGTGACCCGCAAAATAAAAGGAATATTCCGATGAGTGCTGCTTTTTTCATCAACTGATATCCTCCGTCATTATTGGTTTTGATTCAACCGTCAGTTCAAAATCATCTAATTTATCGGTTTTTGGATTCCGGGAAAGATAGGAGTATAAAGCCGGTATGATATAAAGCGTCAGAAAAGTGGAAAAAATCAATCCTCCTACGACAGCTATTCCCAGGGATTGGCGACTTTCGGCAGAGGCGCCCAGTTTAAGGGCAATCGGAAGAATTCCAAGGACCATGGCGGAAGAGGTCATCAGGATTGGACGAAACCGGGAAATTGCAGCTCGCTGGACAGCTTCAATTTTTTCAATGCCGGCTTGTTTTCGTTGATTGGCAAACTCAACAATGAGTATTCCATTTTTGGTTACCAGTCCTATCAGCATGATCATTCCTATTTCGCTGAATATATTCAGGGTTTGATCGAAATACCAGAGTGAAAGCAAAGCGCCGGCTAAAGCCAATGGAATAGTAAAAAGGATGATCAGGGGATCGATAAAACTCTCGAATTGTGCAGCAAGGATTAGAAAGATCAGGACGATGGCCAGAATGAAAACAAAGAGGAGGCTGGAGGAACTTTCTCTGAAGTCGCGCGATTGGCCGGCAAGTGCCGTGTTGAATGTCGGAGGAAGTACCTTTTTTGAAACCTTATCAAGGGCATTGATGCCATCGCCCAAAGTAGCTCCCGATTTCAATCCGGCTGAAATAGTCGCAGAGATGTACCGGTTAAAGGAAAAAATCGAGGCGGGATTGATATTTTCTTCCAACGCAACAAGGTTTTCAAGCGGAATCAGATCTCCTTTGTTATTTCTGATATACAAGGCTTTCAATGCATCCGGTCTATTCCGATCCTCCCTTGATACTTGTCCTATGATCTCATACTGTTTCCCGTTCATTATAAAGTAGCCGTATCGCTGGCCACTTAACGTCAACTGCAAAGTACGTGCAATTTCTTGCGTGGAGACACTTAACTGAGAGGATTTTTCGCGGTCTATAGTCACCCGTATCTCTGGTTTATTGACCTTGAAGTTGGCATCGACAAACTGAAGTTCTTTAATTTTTTTTGCTTCCTCTAAAAACTCCGGTAGTATTTTGATAAGATCCGGTAAAGAAGGGGCAAGTATGACATATTGAACGGGTTGACCGGAAAAACGATCTCCTATGGTCGGTGGTTCAAATGGAAATGTACGGATACCAGTGATTCCCTGAAGATCTTTTGAAATTTTCTGAAGAAGCTCATGCTGACTCCGTTTACGCTTTTCCGGATCGCTGAGGTAAATAATCTCCTGCGCCTTATTGGGATTTTCAACCGTTCCCTGGCTCGGAGTTATCCAGGAAAAGAAGATGGTGGCTTCCGGGATAGAATCAGCTACATACCGGTCGAGCTGATCCATATATTTTTCCATAAACTCGTACGACGAACCTTCCGGAGCGAGAGTCGGGATACGTATATTTGACCGATCTTCAAAAGGAGCCAGCTCAGAATGTAACGAGCGATAAAAAAGGATGATCAAACCGGATATTAGAATAAAGATCGGAAAAACAAGCCATCTCCGGTTCATAAATCCTTTCAGTGAATACCGGTATCCCCGGTTCAGCCAAAGGAAGAACGGTTCCGTTTTCTGCATTAACCAGTTTGAATTGAGGGTACGTTGAACGGTCAGCAATCGGGAGCACATCATGGGTGAGAGTGTTAACGCCACAAAGGCAGAGATCAGAACCGATCCGGCCACTACGATGGCAAATTCCCGAAAAAGCCTGCCAACCAAACCCTGAAGGAACATGACTGGCAGAAAAACCGCGGCCAGCGTAACCGTCGTCGAAATGACAGCAAAATAAATCTCTTTCATACCGCGTTGAGCGGCTTCTACCGGATGAATCCCCAAATCAATCTTAGTATAAATATTTTCAAGTACCACGATGGCATCGTCGCAAACCAATCCGATCGATAAAACGATCGCTAATAAAGTCAGAACATTGATAGAAAGCCCCATGAGAGCCATGAAAATGAAAGCGCCGATGATAGAGACAGGGATTACGACGACCGGAATAAGAGTTGATCGCCAATCGCGAAGGAAAAAAAAGATGATCAGAATGACCAGTACCAGAGATATAATAATTGTTTGCTGAACTTCTTTGACTGCTTCCCGTTCAAATTTGGTGAAATCATATCCGATCTGCATTTGATAATCCGCCGGGATCTCTGTTCTCAACTTCTCCATCCGTTTGTAAAATTCATTGGCGATAGCAACGGAATTTGCACCGGTCTGCGGAACAACCCCGATAATGATAACCGGAAGAAGATCCATTTTTACCGTGGAACGATCATTCTCCGGATAGAGTTCAGCAATTCCGATATCGGACAACCGGATGATATTCCCGTTCTCCTCTTTCAGAATAATGTTATTAAATTGCTCGGGTGTTTGTAGCAAACCCAGAGTACGAATAGTAAGTTCGGTCAGATCGCCTTCCACCCGGCCTGCCGGAAGTTCTATGTTTTCACGGGTTATGGCCCGCTCTATGTCGGGAGAGGTAATTCCATTGGAAGCCATTTTAGAGGGATCCAACCATAACCGCATGGAGTATTTTTTTTCGCCAAACACCCGGATGTCGCCAACTCCGGGAATCGTTTGCAACCGCTCCCGGATGGTATTTTCCACAATATCGTTTACCTCCATGATATTATGGTCGTAACTTCTGACAAACATAAAAATGATGGGATTGGCATTGGCGCTGAGTTTTTCAACGATCGGGGGATCGACATCCTTGGGAAGCAATCTGATGGTTTTCGAAACCCTGTCGCGAACATCGTTTGCTGCCGACTCCATCTCTTTTCCAAGATCGAATTCTACGGTAATCTGGCTGGAATTGTCATTGGATACGGAAGAAATCATCCGTATTCCTTCAATTCCGTTAATGGCATCTTCAAGGGGTTCTGTGATCTGCGCCTGAATGATCCCGGCATTGGCTCCCGTATAAGTTGTAGTCACCGTCACAATAGGTGGATCCATTTCCGGATATTCCCGGATCCCTAAATAGAAAAAACTAACTGCACCAAAGATGAGGATCAGAAGCGTCAAGACAATTGCCAGGACAGGGCGTCTAATGCTGACCGAAGAAAGACTCATTTCAATGTAATTTAATGATTTTTAACCGTGCTCCCTGCTTCATCCTTAATAAATTAGTAGCGATCAGCGTATCACCTAAAGACAACCCTTCCGTGATCTGAACAGATTCACGGTTCCTGAGTCCGGTTTTTACGGTCAATGATTTCGCCTCTCCCGATTTGTTAATAAAAACGCTATATCCTTTGATAGAAGGGATCAAGGCAGAAGTCGGAATAAAAATGCTTTTTATGAGGTTATTTATATGAAGATCGACTTTCACCGAGGCTCCCGGGACAAGTTTCTCTGATTTATTATCGCTGATTGCACGGAGTCCGATGGTTCGGGTATGCAGATCTATTGCCGGTTCAATGGCTTCTATTCTGGCAATAAACTGTTCGGCCGAATAATCGGTCGTAAATTCTACCCGGGCGCCAAGACGAAGATCGTTGGCATATCGTTCGGGAACAGCAAAATCAATTTTCACTCTGCTTACATCCTGTAAACATGCCAGAACGGTGTTGGGATGGACCAGGGTTCCTTCGCTTACATTGCGTAATCCGATCTTTCCCGAAAAGGGAGCCCTTATTTCGGTTTTAGCTAAGTCAACTTTTAGTACTTCTATCTCGGCTTTCAGCGCACTCAACCGGTTAAACACTTCATCATACTTCTCCTGGCTGATCCCTCCTTTTGATAAAAGGGCTTTCTCTCTGGTTTCATTGGCTTCAGCCAGGTTTGCTTCAATTGTCAATTTATGTATTCTTGCGACAATATCGGCATCATCAAGCACAAAGAGTAATTGATTCTTTGTAACATACGAACCTTCTTTCATGGTTATCGAGACAACTTTCCGGTTGATTTCACTGACAATCTCCACACTTTCATTTGCACGGATGGTTCCGATGGTCGAACAACGGAATTGAACGGATGTGTCGCTGATCACCAGGGCTTCAACCGGGATCGCAGGATTTGCGTCTGAAGCTACCTCCGGTTTCATTTTCCCCTTATCAAAAAAGACTTTAACAAGGATCAGGATGATCAGGAAGAGGAGAATCCCGGAAAAAATAAGTGTACGTTTCATATTTAAGGATCGTGGAAAATATTAAAGAATAGCATAAACATCAAGAAAATCCATTTCTTCGGATCAAATCCAGTTCATCAGCAGTAAATACTCCGGCTTTGTATAACGACCGGAACTGCTCCGAAACACCGGCCCCGAAAACCATGACATCATCAGTATTTAAAGTGACTTTGATACCATGATCGAAAAGGATGCGAACCGGATGTGTTTTATAGGATCTGGCGCGTTTCAAACGGATATTACTTGCCGGACAAACATTTAACTGAATATTATTATCTGCCAGCCAGCGCATAACCTCCGGAGAATCGGCGACAGTAATTCCATGCTGAACCGCGTCCAGTTCAAGTTCTTCAACGGCTTCTTTTACAGAGTCTGCATCTCCGAACTCACCGACATGGGCTTTACACTTCAGTCCCGACTTTCTTGCAAACCGGAAGATCTCCCTGAAGTTTCTTATGGGCTGGGCAAATTCATCATCATAGAGATCGATGGATCTGAAAAAATTAAAATCGAGATAGGGTTCCAGGTTTGCAAGAAGTTTTCTGATGGATCGACCCCGGATAAGTCCAAGTTCCGGGCGATAATCGATTTCGGGAGCGATGGTTTTATGCGCATTTTGAAGCGTCGCTACAATATCAGCGGGTTTAATGCGAAAGATGGACCCATATTCAATATCGATACTCATTTCCAAAATCCTTATTCCGTCGGATCGGGCTTGAAGAAAAGCCGCCTCAACAGCTTTGCGGAAAGCATCGGGACATTGGAGAAGAACAGGGCGGTATACTTCAGCGATCCACTGGTCTAACTCTTGTATCGAACCTGTTCGTGGTTTAAATCTTTTAAGTTTCTTTCCGGATAACCTTTCAAGAACAGTAATCCTGCCCCCCATCAGGCAATGGTTGTGCAGATCGGCTTTGGGGACCATCCGGATTTCCTTAATAGTTCCAGACTCCAGGGTTTGAGGAAATGAAAAACGCAACAGAATTTTAATTAAAATTTCGCAGATAATCCAAAATTAACGACCCCCCGGAATCCATAGCCCCATTCCACGAATCCTCCGATATCCTTTCCAACCCGGATACCAAAAGCATTGATATGAAAAGCAGGAGAAACGCCAAAATCATTGTCAGATGTGTTGCCGGTTTTATCCGACCAGAAGATAAATGAAGCTCCAACCTGAATTCCTGAATACATAGAGAATACGCCTTTATTCAGGTAGTAGAAATCAACCCTCGGCATGACCGAGAAGCAATAGTAAGTCCAGGTATATTCAAAACCCTTTTTACTCCTTACGTATGTATTGACCGGGTTAAGCGAAATCGATCCACCAATGCTTATCCAGGGTTTCAAACGACGGGAATATTCCATATCCGCTACCCCATAAAAAGAGGGAGAAAAATCAGCAATAGTATCTCTGAGAATTCCTGAAATACCAATGGTTGGCCAAATACTGTATACTGCATTCGCCATTTCAACACCGGTCAACATTCCATATCCGATTCTAACTTCATTTTTACCTGTAGTCATATCCTGGGCAAATGATTTGTTTCCATCAATCGCAATAGCGAACAAAACAATGAGAAGAATTTTTGCTTTCATCTGTCAATTATTGGTTATTTTATAGGTTAGGTGTTACAAGGAAAATTTTATTATCAATCAAAAATAAAATTATTTAATAGAACTCACAAAAATAGTCCGGATAAAATATGATTTTGGAATTATTCTTTATTTACAGCAACTGAATTCTGGTAAAGCGGCATATCATTCTGGTAAACTTTAAAATCAATATTATGCTGCAGACTGTTTTTATTATATAATTGAATGATAAATTTATTATCCCCGACATTATTGATCTGTACAAAATTGGCAGCCGCACTGCAAGTAGTCTGATTATTCACGTTGACATTTTGCACATTCAAGCACTCGAAATTATTGAAATCAAATTCCACCGTAGTTTTAATGGGATAGAGGGAAGAGAGGTCGATCCTGAGTTCCACGATCTTGGTGGAATACCTGACGGAAAATACAGCTCTTGCAAGTGGACTGTCATACAGGAGGTTGTCGGCCACTTTCATATTATCGTACGATCTTGAATCATATAAAGTCCCTTTCATCTCATCTGTTGAGACTTTCGACCCTAAAAAATCGACTTTAAGGAAGCTGAATATCAGAAATCCTGCAAAAACACCTAATAAAAAAACAAATGAAAATCTAATTGCCGGCTGGCGCCAAAAGCCCCGTGTCAGTTTGATTTCGGGTCGCGGTTCCTGTTTTACATATTTTTCCATATTGATCCTTTCTAAAATAGCTTGTTTTATATCGATATCTATTAAATTTTGTTTTTCATGGTTAAACTGATCCTTTACCTTTCGCCATTCCGTATAGAACTTCTCCGCTTCCGGATTGCCCGATAGATATTTACTAAGATCCAAATGCTCTTCAGGAGTCAGGTCTTCATCCAGATCGCGGTAAATCAGTTCTATAATCTTTTTATCGATCATAATTAAAAAAGTCAGTATTCAATAATTCTTCCTTTAGTTTTTCCCGGGCAAAAAATAACCGGGCTTTAACTTTTTTCTCCGAAATCTTCAGTACCTCAGCCATTTCCTCATAGGATAAACCGAAAAAGTATTTCAACAAAAGAAAAAGACGATAATCGGCACGTAGCTGCTTTAATCCGATTCTTAATTTTTTGTTTCTTTCTTCCTTGTCAACTTCCTTTTCTCCTTGAATGTTAAACTTTTCAACTTTATTCAGGTTTTCGAATTTCCGCTGCGACTTCAAATAATTGATCGTCTCATTGGTAGCTATTCGATAAATCCAACTGAAAAACCGGTAACTGAAGTTGAAACTCCCTATCTTTTCAAAGGTTTTAATAAAAATATCCTGTGTGAGATCGCGGGAGGTCTCTTTATCGTTCACCATCCGGAACACTATGTTAAAGATCGTTTTCTGATACCTTTCGATCAGAATTTCAAAGGATGAAATATTCCCATGGATTACTTCATACACAAGTTCATTGTCATCCTTTATGATCATAGTACAAGGAAATTGAAAAAAGTCGGGGAAAGTTATGAAATTTATTTTGTCTCTAACAAAGATATTTTCCAAAGATCTTTGCGGCTCATCCGTAAAACAGGGGAAATTGCAATTAAACCCGCTTTCCCGATATTTTTTCTCAGGTCCTGCAACTCTTTTAATTTAGCCGGTGTCTCCGGGTCGGAAATGACAGGTAGATCATTTTCTTTCAGCATTATTATACTTTTCGCTTTTATCGACAACTCAAGATAAAGACTGATAAAACAATAAATATCGAAAACTATTTCGGCAGGGAAATGTTCTTTAATGGAGACCAGAAAGGAGCCGGATTTTGTTTCAATAAATTTGCCCTTTTTGATCATCCTCATCAGTTTTACTTCCGAATCAAATTCCATTTCAAGCCACTTCCGGATCGATTTTTCATTGTTCTGAAAGATAAGACAGATCGTCACCGGGATGATGACCACGATAAGAAGGGTTGAGATCAGTGGAGAGATTAAAAACTGGTTGTAGAGTCCATGAATAGAAACCGCGATGAGTATTCCGAGAAGGATTGCAATTACGCCGTTTGTCCGGCGGTTCAGAGCGCTCATGGTCATTATTCCAAAAATTGCAACAGTGCCGCCGTGCATCAGCGCCGTTCCGAATCCACGGGTTATCCAAACCATCAGGTTGTTCTCTGAACCGGAAAAATGAAAGAGGTAAAAGAGGTTCTCCGACATGGAGAATGCCGAACCTATGGCAAACCCATATATGGCGGCATCAATCATAAATCCGATCTTATTATTCCGGATAAGAATCAACAGGATGAATATTTTCAGGAATTCTTCAACAAAAGGGGCAATAAACCCTGAATAGGTGTCGAAATTTATGCCAAAATAGCGGATCAGGAAAGTGTTGACTACAAAACTCAACACAGCACTCAAAATTCCCCAGCCAAGGCAAAACAGTAAAATGGTTTGATTTACTAACCGGAAACTGTCGAGGGACAACAATAATATCAGGAAAAGAAAGACGGGAATCAGGCTGATGAGAATTTTAACGATCATAATTCCTTGAAATTATTGCGACTTCCTTCATGACCCGCATCAGGTTCCCGCCCCATATTTTCCGGATCTCCTCTTTTGAATAACCTCGTTTGACAAGTTCCAGCGTGATATTTCCCATTTCACTAACATCGTAACAGCCATCCACTTCTCCGCCTCCGTCGAAATCGGTTCCGATTCCCACGTGATCAATCCCTGCGACTTTTACAATATGATCGATATGGTTGACCACATCGAAAACCGTTGCCAGTTTTAGCGGAAACCGGACATTAATAGCCCGCCTCTCTTTCCGGAAGTTATTCACTTGCTCCTCGGAAAGATTGTCCCAGTCATCATATTTCTTATATAACGCATGGATCAGAGAATCCCTGACCGGATTCGGTTCAGAGGGCTTTACATAATCGCTCAATATGCACATCTGCACAACCCCTCTGTTGTTTGCCAGGGCGCGCAGCATATTATCATCCAGGTTCCGTGGATTATTGCAAAGCGCCCTTGAACAGGAATGGGAAGCGATCACAGGAGACTTGGTGATTGAAAGAACCTCATAAAAAGATTTATCGGATGCATGGGAGATGTCGATCATCATTCCGATGCGGTTCATTTCAGCCACGACCGACTTTCCGAACTGACTAAGACCGTTAAATTCAGTCGTATCGGTTGATGAGTCACAAATATCATTGTTCTTGGTATGACATAAGGTAATGTACCTGGCGCCGCGCCGGTAATAATCTCCGATCAGCGTCAGGTCTTTTCCAATGGCATAACCGTTTTCAATGCCGATAAAAACGGCGCGTTTCCCTTCTTTTTTTAACCGGTATGCATCATCGGGATGAACAGCAATACCTGCTAATTTCGGATAACGGGTAACAGCTTTATCGATGGTATCAAGCAATGCCAGGATCTTTTGACCGACCTTTTCATAACCTTGCGCATTTCTTGGTCCCTGTGAAACGAACGCTCCAAAGAAGGCTCCATCCAATCCTCCTTCTTTCATCCTTGGAAAATCAAGTTTGGTATATTCTTTTCTCGAATCATGCCCGACCCCTATATCAAAACCTTTTTGCATCATTCTGAGGGGAGTGTCTGTATGAGAATCGATCGTCAAAACCTCCCGGTGAATTCCGGCTGCTTTTTTAACGATTGCTGCAGAATCTCCACCCACCGCAGATCCACATAAAAATATCGACAGTAAAATGACTGTCAATCTGATATTTTTTATCATGTTAATTTTTCGGTTTTGTCAATCAATTTCTTCAATTTATTATCACCATTTCCTGTTGTGTGGCCCTCTATCGATGATTAAGTTTCTTGTTTTGATCTGTCGCGGATTTTCAGTGATTAATTTTACTTTTTTAAAAGTTGCCGTAAATACAACTGAATTACATTCTCCAGTCCAAGGTAGAGGGCATCACAAATCAGGGCGTGACCGATGGAAACTTCCATTAATCCGGGAATATTTTTATAAAAATAGTTTAGATTTTCGAGGTTCAGGTCATGGCCGGCATTCAATCCGAGTCCTGCTTCCAGTGCAACAAGCGCCGCTTCTCGGAATGGTTTGATGGCCATCTCTTTATTTACCGGATAGTCTTTGGCATACGATTCGGTATAGAGTTCTATCCTGTCGGTTCCTGTTTCAAACGCTTTCCTGATCATGACGGGATCCGTCTCAATAAAGATTGACGTACGAATTCCCTTCGATTTGAATTCCCGGATGACGTCCGTCAGAAACGAAACATTCTTTATCGTATTCCAACCCGCATTGGAGGTGATTGCATCGGGAGGATCAGGAACGAGGGTAACCTGATGCGGTTTGACTTCAAGTACCAGATCTATGAATTTTTTTGAAGGAAATCCTTCGATATTAAATTCTGTTGTAATTAATGGCCGGAGTTCAATAACATCCTGATAGCGTATATGCCGTTCATCGGGGCGTGGGTGAACGGTAATTCCCTGCGCTCCGAATCGTTCACAATCGGTGGCGGCTTTCAGGAGGTCCGGAAGATTTCCTCCCCGTGCATTGCGTAACGTTGCAATTTTATTGATATTTACACTCAGTTTTGTCACACGAACAAATTTTAACAAAACTACAATAAAATGATCATTCCATTTCTAATTTCCGTTCCTAATTCATGATTGAATATGCGTGCTGTAATTCAACGTGTCAGCAGGGCTTCTGTTGAAATCGAGAAAAAGATAGTCGCTTCCATAGGCCATGGATTGCTAATCCTTCTTGGCATCGGGGATTCCGATAATATCGAAGATTGTGTCTGGTTAAGTGGGAAGATTATCCGGTTACGGATATTCGACGATGAAAAGGGCATTATGAACAGGTCGGTATCTGAAGTTGACGGTGAAATTTTGGTTGTAAGCCAGTTCACCTTACATGCCAGTACCAAAAAAGGAAATCGTCCTTCATACATCCGGGCGGCAAAGCCCGAAATTGCTGTCCCACTTTATCATCAATTCATTCAGCAGATCGAAAATGATCTTGGGAAAATTGTTCAAAAAGGGAAGTTTGGAGCAATGATGAATATTTCGCTGGTCAACGACGGCCCGGTCACTATCCTTATTGATACTAAAAACAGGGAATGATTTTTCGTTCCGCACCCATAGTTACTTTAATCATTTCGCTAATGCCGGAAAAGTAATTATAAACCGGTTCAGGTTTGTGCTATAATTTCGCGACAATTGATTTTTCTTACGGTATCTATTCATATTTATGTAAGGAAAGAAGGAATGGGTAAAAAAGTCCTGATGTCAACCAGGCATTATCGGGCGTTTGAAAAAAGTTCCCATTAACAATAAATTAACAGTAACCTTTTGCATAAATGACATACTAATCGTAATTTTGTGCCGTTTGAATACCGAATCAATCATTAAAAACAGATAAACATGAAAAGAATATTTTTATTAGTATCCTCTGTTATTTTATTTGCTGGTTTGACTTTTGCTCAAACTCCACAGACTCAGGATAAGAACACCACCAAACCGGTTGAGAAAAAAGAAGTCGTGACGCCTCAAAAAGACACAAAATCCGGTTGCACTAAGGAACAAATGAAAAAGTGCGCTCATTCAAAGGGAACAAAGAGTTGTTGTGCAAAAGATGCAAAAAAAGAGGGCACAACCGTTACAAAACCGGAAAAAAAGTAAACCGTTTAAATCAATAAAGACAAAAAAGGCGATCAAAATCGCCTTTTTTCTTTTAAAGAAGAACCTTCTCTTAGGGTTTTCCCGGGATCCTGAAGACAATAGGCATCCGTACCAGCACTCTGACCGCTTTTCCGTTTCGTTTTCCAGGTTCCCAATTTGGCATTAACCGGGTTACACGCATGGACTCTTCATCACAGCCTCCGCCAATTTTCTTATTTACTTCTATATTGGAAATAGAACCATCTGTTTCGATCACAAAAACAAGAAGAACTACTCCCTGTATCTGATTTTTCAATGCCTGCTCAGGATAACGGATGTTCTTTCTGAGGAAATAAAGACGTGCATCATCCCCTCCCGGAAAACGGGGATAAACATCGATAGAGGTTGCTAATCCTGTTTCGCTTCCTCCGGGCTGACCATCGGGAGAGCCGGAGAGACTTGTTCCACCGCTATCCCCGGGTTCCCTGATATCTTCCGGATTAATAACCGGAGGCGGTTCCATGATGGGTTTTTCTGCTTCGGCCAGGGCTGAATCGACGACGACAGGCGCCTGTGGCGTCTCCTGCGAAAGTTTGCGCAAAGCGAGAACCAGTTTATTCAAATCTTCTTCCGGAGGCGGCATCATACTGTAATATTCAACATCGTACATCTGATCCATATCGATAATAGGCTCCGGCTGGAAATAATAGATGAAAAATGGAATAAGTACCAGTATTGCAATTATCAGGACTCCGGAAATGGTTGAAATTGCAAGGTATTTCGAATATTTAAGCCGTAGATAAAACGCGCCATAATCTTTATTTCTTCCTTCAAAAGCAAGATCATCCAGCCCCGGTAAACGTTTAAAAATCATTTATCAAGATGCTTTTTTAGAGATTCTATCTGACGTCGTTGAAGTTTTGTCGGTCGTCCCAGTCCACGATCCCGGAACTCAAAATTAACCTCCTTCATCAATTTCAGTTTTTCGTATTCCTCTTCAGGGGTCATGTCAATCATATATTCAGGAACCATTTTGGGACCAATCCTGTGATCAACGAGCGCTGTAACCATGACTTTTTTATCAATCGGCAGGGTATGAATACTTATCGCATCTCCTTTCCTGATTTCTCTGGAGGCTTTGACCGTCTGCCCTGCAATCTTTACTTTCCCCGATTTACAAGCCTCTGTCGCCTGGCTTCTCGTTTTAAAAAGACGAACAGCCCAAAGCCATTTATCAATCCGCACTCCTTCTTCCATATTTTATTTCTGCCTGAAATAGATCTCGATGGGAACGCCGGTATAATTAAATTTTTCCCGGAATCTATTTTCTAAGAAACGCTTATAGGACTCTTTTAAGTATTGCGGATGATTACAGAAAAACACAAAGGAGGGATAGCGGGTCGGAAGTTGTGTCACAAATTTTATTTTTATGTATTTTCCTTTACTGGAAGGGGGCGGCGATTTTTCTACGATAGGCAGAAAAAAATCATTAAGCGCTGATGTGGGAATTCGCCGCGAGCGGTTCTTATAAACTTCGACGGCGGTCTCCATGGCTTTGAATATTCTTTGCTTATTCAGAACCGATGCGAAGATGATGGGAACATCGCTGAAAGGAGAAATCCGTTCCCTGATAATTTCTTCAAATTGCAGGTGTGTGTTTGATTCCTTTTCAACCAAGTCCCATTTGTTAACCAAAACAACAACCCCTTTATGGTTTTTTTCGACAAGAGAAAAGATGTTAAGATCCTGAGTTTCAAATCCTCTTTCGGCATCGACCATCAGGATAGAGACGTCGCTTGATTCTATCGACCTGATTGCGCGCATGACCGAATAAAATTCAATATCCTCCGTCACTTTAGCTTTTTTACGGATCCCTGCCGTGTCGATTAGGATGAAATCCATTCCATAGTATTGATACCTTGAATGAATGGAGTCTCTGGTTGTTCCAGGTAACGGGGTGACGATGGTCCGGTCGTTTCCAAGAAGAAGGTTAACCAGCGATGACTTTCCGGCATTGGGACGACCAATGATTGCGATTTTTGGCAATTCCTGATTGGAAGAGTCCATTTCTTCTGAAGTCAGAGAATATTCCGGATCAACCTTGGGATCAGGGAATATTTTGACCATATCATCCAGCAATTCACCGGTTCCGCTTCCGCTGATTGCCGATACACCGTAAACCTCTCCCAGCCCGAGGCGGTAGAATTCATGGATATCATCCACCTGCTTATTGCTATCGAGTTTGTTAACGACAAGAAAAACTTTTTGTTTCGAACGGCGCAGGTATTCTGCAAGATCCTCATCCATCGCGGTCACCCCTTCCCTGATATCCACCAAAAACAGGATGGCATCCGACTCTTCGATGGCAAGTTTGACCTGTTTTTTGATCTCTTCTTCAAATATATCCCCGGAATTATCGACATAACCCCCGGTATCAATCACGGAAAATTCGAAACCGTTCCAATCGGATTTCCCGTAATGCCGGTCGCGGGTTACTCCGCTGGTAGGATCGACAATAGCATCTCGTCCCCCGCAGAGACGATTGAATAAGGTGGATTTCCCCACGTTCGGACGACCGACGATAGCAACAATGTTTGGCATATTTTTTATTCTTTATCTGATTCCGTGGGATATCCGAATCTTTTTAAGGCGAGTTCATCTACGCGCCAATCTTTTGCGACCTTGACGTGTAATTCCAGAAAAACATGTTTATCCAGAAATGTTTCGATATCCTTACGGGAATCGGTTCCCAGTTTTTTGATCGCTTTCCCCTGGTGTCCCAGGAGAATACCTTTCTGGGATTCCCTGGCCACATAAATAGTAGCAGCAATGCGTGTTAATTCTATTTCTTCTTTGAATTCGGTAACAGCAATTTCGGTACTGTAGGGGATCTCCTGGGAAAAATTCAGGAGGATTTTTTCCCGGATGATCTCAGAAATAAAAAAGCGTTCCGAACGGTCGGTCAGTTCGCTCTTATCAAAATAGGGCGGAGCTTGGGGAAGGTGATGCAGAATGGCTTTCATTACCTGGTCGATATTCTGATTAAAAAGGGCAGAGACCGGGAAGAATTCAGCGGAAGGGAGCAGGGTCTTCCATTTTTCCGCTTCTTTTTCAAGCGTTTCCATATTACTCAGGTCAATTTTATTGATGATGACCAGGACAGGTTTTGCGATTGAGGTAATCTTCCGCAATATTTCTTCATGATCGAAACCGGCATTTACTTCCGTAACAAGCAAGATGATATCGGCGTCTTCCAGGGATGAAAATACCGCAGAGAGCATAGCCTGATGAAGCTTATAATGAGGTTTGATAATTCCGGGAGTATCGGAATATACAATTTGGAAATCTTCTCCATTGACGATCCCCATGATACGATGGCGGGTTGTTTGAACCTTATGGGTCACGATGGATAATTTCTCACCTACGAGATTATTCATCAGTGTTGATTTTCCAACGTTCGGATAACCGATGATTGCGACAAAACCCGATCGATGATCTTTAATTTTTTCCATTAAATTGTGATAACAACCAAAGTGTTTTATATCTTTGCACCTCAATTAGTAAACAAAGGTAAGCAAAAATATACTGCGGGGTGGAGCAGAGGTAGCTCGTTGGGCTCATAACCCAAAGGTCATAGGTTCGAATCCTGTCCCCGCTACAACAAATCCCCGTTGCGACAGCAACGGGGATTTTTCTTTTTAGACCGAAGACGCAAGCTTGCTTGCAGTCGGAGGGATAAAAAGAAAAAGACCAAGCGAACGCAGTGAGCGCAGGGATTTGTTGTTAATCCCTCCCGAAACGGATCACCACAGGTAATCCTGCTACACGTTCAAATGCAAAGTGCAAGGTGCAAGGTGTAAAATAATTTGCACTTTGCACTTTTCGTTTTACACTTTACACTTCTCACCTGTGAATTTGCATCTGAGTTTGGCAGTTGTGGCAATAAAGAACCAAGTCCTTCTGTCTTGGTTGCTAAAGTTTCGTCAGTCCTCCAGTTTATTGGATTTATCACCTTTCCCACCAAACCATAAAGCACCGGATTTATGATTGTAATTGCGGAGCTTTCTGTATTGTAAGAAATTATTACTCCTGTATCAACTGAATCTTTTGCAAATTTAAGGTGAGGGTTATTTGCCAGATATTCGTTAGTAATTGGAAACCCAATAACGTAAGCAGCTATCATCCTGGAGTACACTTCAGGATTGGCGGCCATATAGCTTGACAAAATGTTGCTTGCCACATTGGAACCTTGTGAATGACTTACAATTATGATTATGTTGATTTGTTATTTAAAAGAAATACCCGATTTCACTAGAATTGTCAGGGAATTGTCCTTTGGTATTTTATCAGTCCATAGGTAATCACAGTAATCAGGAAGCCAGGGAGCACCGTATCGTATTCCGGTTTGCCCAATGAATGCTATATCCTCAAGGGCTTTATCTTCATCACCTGCCACATGAACCATTAATGCTGTTCCCATACAATGGCTAATATGCCAGGCAGTATCATTATAAGTGACTTGCTTACCTGTCATGAGCGATGTCGTAAACAAGGTATCTGCAGCTATCCGGGATAAATTTTCAGCATATTGTGGAAACGTTTGACCATTGGGAATGCCTGAATAATTTACATTCGTGATGTGCTTCGTTGTAATGATTAATGAGGAATCCTTAATGTACGTTATTAATCTGTATGAACAAGGGTAAACAATAATAGAACCGGTTTCTATATCATATAAGGTCTGATTTCCTGATTGTTGTTCTACAATATCAGTAGCATGAAAATGTCCCGTAAACATAATCTTTAAGCCCGCATTCATAAGTTGATTTGATACCTCTGTATAATTATCTACCATAAAGCCAGGGAATGAATTGTGCTTTTCAGTGAATTGTTCAACTATTCCGTGATGCATCATACCAAAAACTGTTTTTCCTTTCTGAGCTGCTTCAGCCAGCCGTTCAAGTACCCATTTCATGGTACCCGGCCTGATCGCTCCTGCGGTATAAATCGAATCGTTTAAATCATCATACTTACAGCAATCAATTGCAAGGAGCCAGAGATTGGGCAATGGTTCGGATACATAACTCAGAGAGTATGGATCGGTATATAGCGCATCGCTATAACCACAATCTGAATAAATCGATCTGAATTTATCCGGACCAATATTCTGAACCCTTGTCTGTGTAACGCCGTCGTACTGATACGAATGCGGGTTGTAAAGGTCATGGTTACCAGTAATAACTCTGACTTTAATCCCGGCTTGAATCAATTGCCTGAGGTATAAATGAACAGAGACATGACAAACCAGTTCACCATCTTTGGTAAGGTCTCCGGGAACAAGGACAAGGTCGGGCTTTGGCGTTGCATGAATCAACTCATAAATAGCCTCCTGCATGATAGCATCACTCGCGGCCAGGAGTTTCCCGTCTGTTACAAGATAATCCTGAAATGCGGGACCATCCTTTATCAGTAAGGAAGGATCCATGTAATGATTGTCGGCCAACACAGCAATCGTATAAACATTTTTTGCGGTGTTATAAACCGTATTGCTCTTTCTGCATCCTGCAAAAAAAAATAGTATTAAGATCGCTGGCAATACAAATAGTTTTTTCATGGGCCCCGGGATTTAGTTTTGGATTTGAAATAGGATAATTATCTCGGGAAAATTTTACAATATCAATCTTCTCAGATACCATAAATATACAACTTAATCCTGTACTCCATCAATATTCCCCAAAATATATATTTCCAGTTCCAGGCTGTCAACTATGACGGCCTTTTTTATTGGTTATCACCTTAAGCATCTGAATATCGATTTGCTCAACCCCTTTAAACAGGCTTCTTTCATGGTTTTCCTGCTCCGATCTACAGCGAAAAATGAAACATCGAATTTGTCCTTGGCACCAACAATAATGACCCTTCATAAAGGCTATTCCTCTCAGACATCCCCTGATGGTGGCATCGTTTTGTTCCGTTTACTGGTATCAGTTTAGATCAGGGCCAAAAGAGGACGTTGATAATTATTGTCCTTGGACGATTTGGTTGTACCCACAAAAACACTTCTAACAATTTGTTACAGGGTTATTTTTAATTTTTTTCGAGTGCCTCTATGTTTGTGTATATAATGAGCGACATTAAATTATCACCAAAACAGATTCAGGAATTGACCCTGAAAGAGGTTGAGAAAGCCTTATTAGCTCAAAGTAAGCTGTATCGCAGAAAATTGCAGCAGCTTTACTACCATTTGGAGACTGTAAGCGATATTCTTAGAGAGATAAATAAGGTTCATTCATTATGATAAACATCCCAGACCTCCAAAACAAATTCAGCGAAGGCCCTACAATGTTGATGAACTAAGGAATCTTTTAGCACAAGGGAAAAAACCGAAAGATATAGCTGAGATAATGGGCCGCAGTGTTGGGTCGGTTCGGCAGAAGATACGGGAGATTAAAACTTACACGTAGTAGGACTCAATATCTTCCACATTACGATAATTTCACATATTTCGTTTTTTTATCTTGCATTGTGGATATAAATATACTATATTTGCGAAATATTCACAAATATTGTATTATGATCATCGAGTTTAATGTTGGCAACTATAGGTCGATTAAAGAGATTCAGACCTTCAGTATGACCGCTGCAAATATCGTCTCTAAGTATAAAGAAGTCGATTATAATAACTTGATCAGGGTCTCCGATAATCTTTCTTTGTTAAAAAGCAAGGGAGTTTACGGGGCAAATGCAAGCGGAAAGAGTAATTTGATAAAAGGACTGGTATCTTTTATTGCGATTGTAAACCGTTCGGTTAAAGATGATAGAATCTTACAAGAAAGAATTGAACCATTTCGGTTATCCTCTGAAACAGAAAAAGAACCAACATATTTCCAGCTTTCATTTTTAATGGATTCGACTTATTATAGGTATGGCTTTGAGGCAACCGATTCAAAAATCTGTTCTGAATGGCTATTTGGAACGCCAGCTAAGAAGGAGGTGCAATTTTTCACAAGGCTTGACAACAAGATTGAAGTAAACGAGAATCAGTTTAAAGAAGGGGCCTCGTTCACAAAACTTTATAGTCAAGGTGGAAATGATATTGCAAGGGAGAATTCATTATTCCTTACAGCGGTTAAATCACTCAATGGTGAACTATCAAAAAAGATTGTTGATTATATTTCAAGCATCACTGTAATCACAGGTTTAAATGACCGAAAGATGCGTAGTATCGCTGGTGAATCATTAAAAGATGAAAAAATCAAATCGAAGATTGTTGATTTGCTTAATATTGCAGACACAGGTATTGATAATGTATTGAAACTTGAATTAACAAAAGACGACCTTCCTCAAGATGCTCCTCCAGAACTGGTGTCCGAGATTGAAAAGAATAAAAACTTTTCAATTATTATTACTGAGCACACAAGGTTCACTAAGAATCTTAAGAAAGCAAAAACTATCGGATTTACTATGAATGATCATGAATCGGAAGGAAGTAAGAAAATGTTTGAATTAAGCCCTTTCATTATTGGTTCATTGGAAAGGAAGAGCCCTTTAATCATTGATGAATTTGATGCAAGGTTCCACCCGTTATTGACAAAAAAATTAGTAGAATTATTTAATTCCAATTCAAATACAGGAACACAATTCATTTTCATCACTCATGATACAAATCTCCTACGAGCGAATCTGTTACGAAGAGACCAAATTTGTTTTGCTGAGAAGGATAAATATGGGTCAAGTCATTTTTACACCTTAGCAGAAATTAAAGGTATTAGAAATGATGCATCTTTCGATAAAGATTATATTTTAGGAAAATACGGAGCGATTCCATTCTTAGGTGATTTTAATGCTCTAATTGAAGAATGATATGCCAAAGAAAACCAGAGCTATAAAATTAACTGACAGACGGGGAAACAAACCGTGGTTAAAAAAGAAAGGTATATCAAAATATCAAATTGATACTATCGAAATAAAACGGACATTTCTAATAGTATGCGAAGGGCAGACTGAGGAGCTCTATTTTAGAGCCTTTCCAGTTATAACTGCAAGGATAAAAGCATGTCCATTAGGTTGTTCCAAATCTAAATTAGTCGAATGTACGAAAGCTATTGTAGCCGATGAGTCGTATGATGAGGTCTGGTGCGTTTTCGATATGGATGTTAAACCTGATGTAGTTGGTCAGTTTGAGGATTATAATAATGCAATTGAGGAAGCCGAGCGTAGTGGATTCAATACTGCCTATTCTAATGATGCATTTGAACTGTGGTTTGTTTTACATTACCAGTTTATAGACCAACAACAATTAAGAACTTTTTACTATGAAGCACTGGGAAATCGTTGGGGGTTTAGAAATTATGATGTGGATGGTAAGAAGAGAGCATTTGCTAATACGATTTATAGGAGAACATTGCCAGATCAGCCGACAGCTATAAGAAATGCACAAAGGGTATTCGAAGAGGTCAAGGATATTAGACCTTATCATTTACAAAATCCAGTGACTACTGCATATAAACTTGTGATGGCTTTAAATGAACATCTTCGTCAATAACTAATTCATATACTTAAGAATTCGCATCAATTTCTATAAAATCTATCAAATCAACAATTTTACAGACATCATTCATTACGTTGAAGTTAGATAATTCAGACAGGTTCGCTACAACAAATCCCTCCCGAAACGGATCACGCAAGTAATCCTGTAACACGTTCAAATGCAAAGTGCAAGGTGCAAGGTGCAAAATAATTTGCACTTTGCACTTTTCGTTTTACACTTTACACTTCCCACCTGTGAATTTGCATCTTAGTGCCATAAATATTCACACAAACACAAAGACCAACAATCAGAATATCAGCCAAAAGAGAATTTTGTTTCTCCATCGGGTGAATCTTCAAGATGTTCAATTGTGGACACATGTGGACACAGCAAACCAATTCCTTGTGGACACAGTGGAAACAGCAACCCAAATCCATGTGGACAAACTCCCAAACGCATACACTAAGATCTGAAGAAAAAACCTCGCTAAAATTCACCCATCCAACATTTCTTAGCCGCTAAAGCCAACCGTTCTAACTTTTTTCATTAAAAAATTCATGAAAACACTGGATTTTCCTGCAGAATCTTCAAATTGTGGACACACTTTGAATTAATTTCCGATGCCTTTTCGTGAAAACATCTTCAGCCCAATCTTTCTGGCGGGAGCAAAATCATTAATCACAGAGTTGTAAATCTCATCGAGTGTAAACATAGCAGCAATAATTGATGGACTTATTTCTTATAAATATTCCGCTTTGTCTGAAAGAGAAAATTTTGCAACTGCGTGCTGCAAAATTTCGCCTGACCATTAATAAAATACTGATGGCTTGATTTATTGTTGATTGTTGGGCTTGCTGGCTATTGAAATCGGAAAATAAAAAAACAAACTTTTGGTAAATAAGAATACCTCGACCCTTCTAACCCCATTGCCGTTTTCTTTGTATAAAGCCATTAGCGGGCTTCCTTGGTTTTTTGCGATATCTCGTTACATTTGCCAACGAATTACCCAATAAACCCAAATTAGATGTTCATATCCAACATGACCCACTTCCTCAATGAAAAGGGAAACATACCAAAAGAAATGACCAAGGAAGGCAGAGAAATGGCAAGTTTCCTCGCCCTGATTGTCGATGCCGCCACAAAGGACTACCCGCCCGCCGAAAAATTTACCCAGATCAGATGCTTGAAGAAGAAGTGCTCTGGCTTAATTGAAATCGATGTGGACATCAAAAATGGGTTCATTCACTGGAAGTGCAACAAGTGTTCAGAAGAAGGAAGGATCACCGATTGGGGGAACACCAAGTGGGATAACAGATAATACCACCAAATTTGACATTATGTTTCCGGATGAGTGTCTGGTCTTTAGTCAGGTATGCACCCGTGCCTCTCCAGTATGGTTTTGTATCGGTCCAGGAACCGCTTGTACCACCCTCCCAGTCAAGCGGACGGACACCGATTTCACCAAAAATATCAATATCTTTACATGACTGGTCATCTTGCACCTTCTGAAGAGAGATAGCGTCATTCCCATTCCAGAAAACACAGTTTCCACCGGGTGTTGTTCCACCGTAATCATAGGGTGCGAGTCACGTAGCTTTTTTTCTCAATTCAATCCAGACCATGGTATCCTGTCCGGGTTTGGTAGTATCCTGGATGATCACCATCGCATTGTAAGGCTGTATGGTGGAAGTCAACGGAAGAATATAAAGTGGATCCTGATCGGGTTTTCCTTTTCGTCAATTTCAGGGCACATAATTTTTGCTGAACGGTCAACTCGTCCAAAATATCCACTTCATTCCTTAACCTCGGTATTAACAGACCATGTAACCTTACTAAGCCTTTTTCTTATCATAGCACAAGTTCCCAAAACGCTTTCCTGATTTGGCAAATCGCCATAAACCAGCTTTTTGAAATCTCCATTATATACCGGTTCAAGTTCCTTCCAAACCTTTTCCAGTTGACTAAATATTAACGCATCTTTTGGATGATTACTTAACCACTTGTTGTTGTTTCTGTAACTCGCCACATCGTCTTGGGCTACCTTCAATAACATTTTATCAAAATCCGGGGAATTGAAAAATTTAACAAATTCCTTTTGCCGTAAAAGTTGGTGAAGATCGTAGGTATGTCTGATTTTCTTTTTCAAATCTTCAATTGGATTTTCACCATAGGAAAACCGGACAAGACTCATAATTTTCTCACAAATCGTTCTTCCAGGCTCAAGCACAGTTACATCAAAGGGCATTAATTCATTCGTTTGCGCAATTTCTTTCTGACCAGTATTTAGCATCATATTCCCCACATAGGATACGATACTTTTAGTGGTAAATGGTTCATAATAACCCAACCAGGTCGATTCTAATACAATTACATCTCGGACTTGTCCATAATTGCCATCAAAGGTTTTACTGAAGGAATGGGCTGTTTTTCGATTCATACCCCTTTTATTAGTATGCTCAGGTATCACAACCTCAGGCAGAATTGATTCGACAACTTTACTCACTACTCTTAATTTTGTCTTTAATTGATTGTCGGTTTCGCCTTCCCGTCTTAACACCACGAGATCTATGTCTTCTGAGAACCGCTCAATCAGCTGATAGCATTTTGATAAAGCTGTTCCTCCTTTAAATACCGTTTCCTTTCCAATAGGGTTATGAAAAATGGTGTATAATGCATAGGTTACCCAATAATCCTTCTCGATGTAAATTGCAAGTGTCCTCATTTGGTCAGCCGTATATTGAACAGCCTGCCTAAAAAGTATTTTGTCATCGTGCAGTTTCATGTTATATTCCATTTTGGGGAGGTACCTAAAACATTCGATACCCCTTTGAATTTGTATTTAGTGATGGGATTTAGAGATTTTAATAATGGTTGTGTAATATTGGATTGTTGAAGTTGTTCCAAAATTGCACCCAATAATGCTCGGGTTGCTGGAGAATACTTTAAAGCTAACCGAACTAGTGTGCTTTTATCAATCTCTGATAAATCCCGAAGAATAGCGAGAAAGCGCTTGCAGGATGATTCCAAATCAGCATCAGGAATTTTTTTAATGTATTTGATTGCATCAAGTATTTGTAGAAGAGGAATATTTTCCTTCGTGATAGTGTTCTTTTGTTTTATGAATGAGATAGTATATCGTTCCCGTGTAAAATTGGGTCTTATTTGATTTCGACCAATTTGTATGGTATTGCTTACTTGCGTTGTTAGGCCCAGTTGATTATATATGCTATAACCTGTAAGGTATCCTGTGATTTTACCATTATCTTCTAACAAATCTTTCACAACTTGCTTTTGGTCTGGTAAAATATCTCCGAAGGGAGTGGTTTCGGGTTTATAATATTTTCCCTTGGCAATTTTCGCTATTTTACCCGATGCAACCATACGGTTTAAAGCTTTAATAACAGCTTCTTGTTTATTCACATCTGTAATAAAATCCTCATAGGTGAAAACATATCCTTTCGGAAGCCTATCAATTATAAATGAAATATAATCAGTTGTTTTCATTGAAATAAATTTCTTACAAAGATAACTAAATTGTCCAGTAAATTATAAAAATAACTGGACATTTGGAAATTTGGTTAGCCATCGTGCAGATGAATTAATGTTAGTCATTAATGCGGTATAACAGGGCAAACAACTTTATCACCATCTATATTAATCTACTTTAAAACAATGATAATAAAACCCGGCTGCCTCTTTTCCTTTCTTATCCAACTCACGAATAGCATCACAATGATATTTCTTAACCGTCGTTCTCTCCGCATTTCGGGTTGAATTATCGGCGTTATCGCTGTTATTCACCTATGAGGAATAGTGACCGGTACTAATAATCGTTGGTGGATGCTGACCGTCTTGGTGAACTTGATGGGATTGGTAGCAATTGGGCTCCTTTGTGTGCGGCTGTGGCGGTCAACTTGTTAAGAATTGTAACAGGGGCATCTTAAATAAATCTGCTTTCCGTTACATTGACAATTGCCTGACCATAAACCGAAGTTGCCGAAATAAGGGTGCAGATCACTTTTCTTTCCCTTGTTTCAACTTCTATAAATTCACCACTGCTTAGATCCTTGAAGTTTCTTGCCACTACTCCTTCGAGTGAATTGACTTGAATTGAAATTCTTTCAACGCGACCCGCATTAGGCCCGCCAACGGTAATAATAATATCACCGCTGTTTATTGACCAGGTACCCCCGTTTGGTCCTTCAATTGTCTTCTGTCCGTAGTCAATAAATTCTGTTTCTTTATAAGCGGTTTTAGTCACTCCTCTTTGGGTTTTCTCTATCACAAGCTCAATCACAAAACACTTAGAGGTTGTGTCTAACCCGTATGTAATTTTAATGACTTTAGCCCAGGTCCGGTCATCGCCTGAGCCAAACCAAAAAGTTTCTCCTGCCTGAAGTCCGGCGAAAGGCGAGGTTACACTATCATTAAATAAGCAGTTCCCTTCTTCGTCACAGATAATAACTTTGCTGAAGTTGTTCATTTTATGCAGTTTGTTTAAGGTTCAACTATAATATTAAAGCCAATATTAACTTTTCGAATCATTTGGTATAATCTGTGACAAAGATAGCTTGATTGAACATTCCTACAATGGTTCCTTTGCCAACTTAACGATATCTTTTGCCTCCAGCACTTTTTTATCATACCCGAAGAGGGCGCAATTTATCATCGACAATCCCAGTTCTTTCAGGGTGATGAAATAATTGGGAAATAGCGGACGCGCGACAGGATAAAGCCAGGTGACATATTTGTAATAGGGAAGGGCATTCTTTAACCCTTTGGTCGGAAGCATGAAAACAGGGCGAAAAGCATACGCCGCTCTGAATGGAAGTTTCATCAATTCATTCTCCGTCCTGCCCTTGACACGCGCCCACATCATCCTTCCTTTCTCTGAACTGTCGGTTCCTGCACCGGAAACGTAGCAGAAGGTCATCCCGGGATTGAGTCTGCTCAGTGACTGAGCCACGTTCATCGTGAGGGTGTAGGATAATCTGGTATATTCCGGTTCCTTCATGCCAACGGACGACACGCCCGCACAGAAGAAGCAGGCGTTGTAGCCTGATAACCGGGATTCGACCGATGAGAGATCGAAAAAGTCCGGGTGAATGATTTCCTTCAGCCTGGGATGGGTAACGCCACAGGGCCTGCGATTGATGACGAGGACAACATCAACTTCGGGGTGCTGAAGGCATTCGTGAAGGACGCCTTCACCGACCATTCCGGTGGAGCCTGTCAGGATGACTTTGATTTTTTGATTCATTCGACTGGGTTTGGATAGGATCAAAGTTAAAATTTGTAAAACACATCATATTTTATATGAAAGCGGTTTAATTTTATCGAAATGGTATATGTTTTTGGTTTTCTTACTAATTTAGCGGAAAATTAAAAAAATTTTCCGCATGAAAAAGTATTTAGTTCTTTTATTAATTCCGGTATTTTTTTCCTGTGGCCGTGAAGCCAAGAAAAGAGCCGAAGAATTGCAGGCCAGAACCGACAGCCTGATGAGCCAAACTCTCCAGAAAGATGAAGCGATCAATGAATTTGTCCGCTCCATCAACGAAATCCAGGGAACGCTGGATACTATCAAGATGAAAGAAAACATCATCAGCCTGAGCACCGACCGGGGAGGAGAACTGAAGATCTCAGCCAAGGATCAGATCAAGAGTGATATTCAATCGATTTATTCCCTCATGGAAAAAAATAAGCAAACCATCGCTTCCTTAACAAGCAAGTTGAGAAATACCAACCTGAAGGTGGTTGAGTTACAAAAATTAGTAGACCGGTTGACAAAAGATAATGCTCAAAAAGCCGCGGATATCGAAGATCTCCGTGCTAAACTTGCAAAAATGAATATCGTGATCGAGACTGCCAACCTGAAGATCGATACTCTTTCCAGGACCGTTACGTCACAGACCCAGGTATTACAGGATCAGACTCAAACCATCGCCTCCCAGGATGCTGCACTGAATACCGCCTATTATGTTATCGGGAACAGCAAGGAGTTGAAGAATAGCGGTGTCATCAAGAGCGGAGATATCCTTTCGGATTTCAATAAAGATTTATTCACCAGGATCGACATCCGTAAAGTGACGGAAATCTCCATCCTCAGCAAGAAAGCTAAGATATTATCCAATCATCCCAGCTCCTCATACAAGTTAAACGGGGATAAAAAACTCATCCAATCGTTGCAGATACTTGATTATAAGGCTTTCTGGGGAAACAGCAAATACCTGGTTATCGTTGTAAATTAAGATCTGTTTAATATTCTAAAGGGGCAGCGTTACGTTTGCCCCTTTTTTTTGAACTTTGCAGAATATCCGGAAACCATGATCAAACGATGTTTTTTCCTAATTATCCTTATGATGCTGGCCGGCATGACAGGATTTGCACAAAACCCGAAGATAAAAGAGTTCAAGATAGTGTTTTACAATGTTGAGAATCTTTATGATACGATTGACGACCCACACACTAACGACAATGAATATTTGCCGACCTCAAAAGTTGCCTGGACCACAGAAAGGATGTATCATAAAATCCATAATATTGGTAAGGTTTTATTTTCGATTGATAGCATTAATCTTCCTGCTGTTATTGGTCTGACCGAAGTCGAAAATAAAAAAATTCTGGAAGATTTGGTCAGCCGGACCCGGTTACGCGATGGCCATTACCAAGTAATCCTGGAGGAGGGAGCTGATCCTCGTGGGATCGATGTCGGGCTTCTGTTCAGACCTGAGATAGTACGATATATTTGCCATAAGGCGATTCCTTCTTCAAAATCATTTAATTCGAGGTTTATTCTGTATGTGAAATTTATAGATAGTAATAAAGACACCCTTCATATATTCGTAAATCATTGGAAGTCGAGGGAAGGTGGTGCTGCGGAAACCGAAGTGAAGCGTATTGAAAACGCTGACGTATTAAAACATTCGGTGGATTCCCTTCTGAGGCAAAATCCCGGAACAAATATTATCATTATGGGTGATTTCAATGACGAGCCCGGAAATACAAGTATTGCAATAACGCTGGGGGCAAAACAACCTGACAGGAAACCCTCTCCTACTAGTCTTTATGACCTTCTCTGGGATCCATTTATCAATGGTGCCGGGACCCTTTTCTATAAAGACTGGGATGTTTTCGACCAGTTTATCGTATCGGGAAATCTATTATTAAAAAAACGCGGAAAGAGGGGGGTCATTCTTCCGCCCTATGCATTCATCTTTAAAAAAGATTGGATGCTCTATAAAAACAAAAAGGGAGAGTTGATTCCAAACCGTTCCTCAAGCAGTAAAGAATATTTCGGGGGATACAGCGATCATCTTCCGGTTTATACGATTCTGTCATACTGATCCTCCGGAATTTCCTATTTGGTTTCCTTTGGTGGATTGGAATAGTCGACTTCCTTTAATAACCGGCCATTCTCATCATAAAAACTCCATTTCCCGACACGGATATCCTCCTTATAAAATCCCATATAACGAATCTTCCCATTATCAAAATAGGTAGTTCTTTTCCCGTCGCTTTTACCATTCTTAAAAGCTCCTTCACTCCAGATCTTTCCGTTCTCATGCCAGTATGTCCATTTTCCGTGACGCTCATTATTCTTATACTCTCCCTCCATTTGCATCTGCTTATTGGGATAATAATTGGTTTCCTTTATAAGTTCACGGTTTTCCCCTTTCCCTTTATATATGCAGATTCGTTTTGGTGATCCGTCGGGGTAAGTATCTTCAACAACTTTGTTTTCAAAACGACAGGCGCTTAAAATTAACGATAGAAGGACTAATGTCAGCAGTTTTATTTTCATCTGTTAATAATTTTATTTAATAGCCAACTGATTAAGTTAAAAATTCCAGGGGTTTCCCTTTTGAAGCTTCATCAAATTTCCCGTTTTCAAAAACAAGATGTCCGTTGACCCAGGTATGGGTGACACGCGATTTAAAAGTAACTCCTTCCATCGGAGACCATCCGCATTTATACAACAGACTTCCTTTATCGACAATCCAGGGAGCATACAAATCGATAAGCGTCAGGTCGGCATGAAATCCTTTTCGGATAAATCCGCGCTCCCTGATGCCATATAAAGTAGCCGGTGCATGACACATTTTTTCGACGATCATCTCAAGAGTGATCTTGTCAAGATGATAAAAATTCAACATAGCTACCAGGCTATGCTGGATCATGGGAGCTCCGGAGGGACAAGAAAGATATGGCTTTTTCTTATCCTCCCAACTATGGGGCGCATGATCGGTGGCTAAAATATCGATTTTCCCATTGAGTAATCCTTCGAATAATGCAATCCGGTCAGCATTTGATTTGATGGCAGGGTTCCATTTTATTTTTGCACCCAGTTTCTCATAATCACTATCATCAAACCAAAGATGGTGAATACAAACTTCGGCTGTAATTCGTTTTTCCGCAAGAGGCTTCTTATTGTCGAGCAACTGTATCTCTTTTTCTGTGGAGAGATGAAGCAAGTGGAGCCGGGCATTATGTTTTTTCGCCAGTGCCACCAATTTATGCGACGACTCAAAACAGGCCTCCGTACTGCGGATCAACGGGTGAGCGCTAAGGGGGATATGATCGCCACATCTTTCCTTAAAAATCGCCAGGTTCTGTTGAATGATCGATTCATCTTCAGCATGAACTGCAATTCTTAAAGGAGACTTTTGAAAAATAAAATTCAGAATATCGGGATCATTAACCAGCAGGTTCCCGGTGGAAGCTCCCAGGAATATCTTCAAACCACAGACCCGTGATGGATCTGCTTTAATGATCTGATCAAGGTTATCGTTTGATGCTCCCAGAAAAAAGGAGTAATTTGCCAATGATTTCCGGGAGGCAATTTGATGTTTTTCTTCCAGTACATCAAGCCTGGTAGCCCAAGGAATAGTATTGGGCATATCCATGAAAGAGGTGACCCCGCCGGCGACAGCGGCTTTACTTTCCGTATAAATATCTCCCTTGCCGGTGAGTCCCGGATCGCGAAAATGAACATGGTCATCAATTACCCCAGGGATCAGGCATTTTTCTTTGGCATCAATCCGGATAACCCCCGAAGGAATAGAAGAATTGGTTACACTTCCCCGGAAAATTTCGGCAATTAATCCATCTTTTATTAAAACAGATCCCTTGAATACACGACCCTCATTAACAATCAAGGCATTGTGTATAAAATATGAAGGATTCAACATACGCGCGTAAGGATCAGAAAATTGGTGCAAAAATAAGGTAAAGATGGGTTCAGTTCGAAGAACGCACTGGTTTTTTAAAAAGACTTTTCCAGCGAAGGCTGATGACACCGAAAACAGCTTCTTTAAAAATCCCTTTGGTCATCTTGGATTCGCCAAGGGTACGGTCAGTAAAAATAATGGGAACCTCCAGGATGTTAAAACCAAGCTTCCATGCGGTGAATTTCATTTCAATCTGAAAAGCATAGCCGGTAAAGCGAATTTTATCAAGGTTGATGGCTTCCAGTACCCGGCGGGTATAGCAAATAAAACCGGCAGTCGTATCGCGAACCTTCATCCGGGTAATAAAACGCACATAAGAAGAGGCATAATACGACATCAAGACCCGCCCAATCGGCCAGTTAACAACATTTACGCCGGTGATGTATCTCGAACCGATGACCAGGTCGGCTCCACGGTTTTTGGCGGCATCATATAACCGGAGTAAATCGGCCGGATTATGGGAGAAGTCGGCATCCATTTCGAAAACGAAATCATAGCTTTTCTTCAGCGCCCATTTGAATCCATGAATATAGGCAGTTCCGAGTCCCAGTTTCCCTTTCCGTTCCTCGATAAACAAGCGGTCGGGAAACTCTTCGATAAGACGTTTTACAATTGCTGCCGTCCCATCCGGAGAATTGTCTTCAATGATCAGAACATGGAAATCCTTTTCCAGTGAAAATACCATACGGATGATCCGTTCAATATTCTCTTTCTCGTTATAGGTGGGAATAATTACGAGGTTTTCAACCACTGTCGCAAAAATTAATGAATTGCAAAAATATCAGGAACCATTCAAATAAAAAAATCTTTATTTATAACGAAAAAGGGGAACCGGTATTATTCGGCTCCCTTTATATTACTAATTTATCATGATCTTTTTTCCGAGATAACCCTGCGATGTATGTATCCGTAACAGATAAATACCTGCCGGAGTTGACCGAGTGCCGGCTCTGATGATATTTACCCCCAGCGTAACAGAACAATTATCCTTCCATACGGTTTGACCGTTGAAGTTTATCAGTTCAATGACAGCCTCTTCGTTGGTTTTCGAAGTAAAGGCGAGATTAAATTCACCATGGGATGGATTCGGATAAATTCTGATCTGTGAGATCAATGAATTCTGTTCGCTGATCCCTGTATGCGGTTTAAAGGTGATCCTTACTGTATCTGATTGTACGCCATAGGCATCTGTAACACGGCAATAAATTTTCCGGGTTCCGAAACCGACGGTCGATGAATCGACTTTAATGATTTGTGTCAGTTCGCCAGTCGACCAGTTATATGTTTCAAACTGCCCTGCATCAAGGGTTACCGTATCGCCGACAAAAACAGATTGATCAGGACCAAGATCCAGGATGGGGTGTTCGCTGATAGGGATCGCTAACTTAAACCTTTCGACAAACTCCTGGTAGTAAAGGTTGGAAATAGTTGCATCGTGTATGACAATGGTATTTTCATCGTTGGTTGTATTGGCGGCATCGCTCCAGTTATGAGAACCTGTCCATATGAAGGGGTCTGATAATGTATCTGATTGATCAACAATCATCATCTTGCTATGTAATAATCCTTGTTCATGATATTCCCTGAAGTTGTTTCCCAGCGCATTACCCAATGCGTCAACTACCTGGCTTGAAGTGGAACGATTACTGATAATGACTTTCGAGGTCACTCCTTGTTCAAACCGATCGATGATGGCATCGCTTATGATCGTACGGGTCATCAGCATAGTTCCGATCTCCAGGTCGGAATTGGCCGTTTCGATATGTGAAACCAACTGACTGTTCACGCCATCGCTGGGGCTGAAATAGACCTCTGTTTGTTTACCGCCAATAATCAGTTCATGGGGGGTATTATCCCCTTTTTCAGAACCGAATTTTGCCTGACCGGCATCGGGTTGTGCCGTCGATGAACCAAACATCTCTTCAAACTCAAGAATATATACCTTCGCCAGACTTGCATCCTGGATAAAAAGTACATTGTTGGCGTCAGTATTTACATTCTGATCCGTCCAGTTGCAGGAGCCTGTCCACACGATTGGATCATTAGGGTCGGATGACTTACCGTCGATGACCATGAATTTATTGTGCATTATTCCGGTCGATGTTAAACGGCCTATTTTCCCGATCCCGGAATTCAATTCGGGAATAGCAGAGTTATTGGTCGAACCATCGGTAACAACCCGAACCACGACTCCACGTGAATAAGCGGCATTTAAAGCGCCGGCAATACTTGAAAGGCCTTCCACATTGAAATTATAAATAGCAACATCGATCGATTGTTTCGCCCGGCTGATGTACGCAATGCATGTATCATCCACTGCCCGGTAAGTCTGAATAGCTTTTAAATCCGAAGCAACGGTAGTATCGACCGATCGTGTAAAATAAACTTTCATCGTTCCGGAAGAAACCGACCGGGTAATAAAATTTTTCAATCCCGACCATCCGGTATCCTGTCCGGCAACTGAAAAGGCCTGAATATAGATCAAATCCGATGGATTAAGACTGGCAAGGTCAATGGTGTGAGTTGTTCCTGTTCCGGCAACAAATGAATGTCCTAGTTCGAGTTGTGGAGTCCGTCCATAAAAAAGCTCGGTCGTACCGGCAATATTTGTAGCCCAATGTAATGAAAAGCCTGTCGTTGTGATATTACTAACCCGGAGTGGTTCAGTGAAATGAATTGAGCTTCCTGCAATTATATCATCCTGATCCCGAAGCAGGAGCTGATATCCCGAATTGGGATCATCATAACTGAACTGTGAACATATTCCGACAAGGTCAACCTCACTGGTCGGGATCAATGTCCCGACGAGCGGTGAGGCATTATTAATCCTGATCTGACCGGTTTCACTTCCATCGATAACATTATAGTTCGTATTTCCTGCAAAAACTCCTCCGGCATTTTGAAAAGTGACTCCCTCAAAACTGACCAGTTCAGCTTCATATTGTTCGCTCATCTCACCCGGAGTAATGACTACCGGCTCCGGGAGTGGGTTCCCATGAGTGATCACCTGGGCAGAGGTTACCGGATCAATCTCAAGTAATTGGTTATAAAGCTTCAGGACACCTGTAATAACAGCGGAATCACCCCGAACAATGGGACTCATAAAATTATAATTATAACCTGCAATTCCTGCCGTATTATCCTGCAGATATCTGATTGACGAACCCAGTTCGGAACCGCTGGTAATAATTCCTTTAACAGTTACCGTGGCGCCGACACCCATGGCCCGGGCTTCGGCTATTGTATTTTGCGAAAGACCCTGGAATCCCAGAGTAATTAAACCAATAATTGCAAATATTGCTTTTTTCATAATTTCTGATTTCTATCCTTAAGAATTTATTTAATTATTCATTTCCCTGTTTTCTATTAATAGCTTATCCCGATGGACACATTGAATGTCCGCCCCGGTCCAAAAAAAACACCCGCCGATGCTGCATCAAAATCGCTGGTCTTTGTGGAATAGGAGTCATTGTTTTGTGCATCAGAAATATAAATTTTGTCGAAAAGATTAAGTACACTCGCTCTCAGATCAAGTTTAAAATTTTTAAAAGTAAACCGGTATCCGGCGTTCAGATCGATCAGATAATATACCGGCATTTCCCAGGAATCGGGAGGGTTGCCATTTTCATCCATGAACTTTGGAGTAAGGGTGGCGGGATCAATTTGAGAATAATTCTTTGCATAGAGGGTAAAACTGCCCGAGACATATAAATACTTTATGATCTCCCAGCGGAGGCTTTCCATAAACTGGAATTGGGCTGCATCGCCCACATGAACTCCTTTGGCATTGAACTCGAAGCTTGTGATGGAATCGCCCGCGGAAGAATAAATTGACACGAGTGAACCCGATGTCCAGCGCCAATCTCCCCATGCCAGCACCTGGTCCCATTGTAAGGAGGGAATTGGTCTCCATCCGAATTCAATTTCAATCCCTTTGTGGAAAGCATTTATACCGTTTACATTGTACGAATAACTCTCTTCTGTTTTTGGATCCGTATAAGTCAGTGCCGACTCCAGTGGCCGGTTGTTCCATTTTGTAAGATATCCATTCACATTCAGCGAGATACTCCTGGAATTATAACTATAACCCGCTTCAAAAGCAAGAATCTCTTCATTTTTTGCTCCGATGATCTCCTCGTTGTCGTTATTGAAAACATTGTTAAACCTGGGCGCTTTGGACAGATAACCCAGATTGATAAATACGTTGTTCCTGGAATTGATATTGTAATTGGCGCCTCCTTTAATGGTATATCCCGGAAACAACTTCCAGGTTGTACGGGTGTATGTTGCCTCAGGAGAATCAAGGTTATATTCCGTCGGGTTTACGATATATAGCGTATCTTTCAGGGAGCCGGATTGCTTAATGACAAAAACCGTATCGTTTGAAGTATATTTGGTATCACTATTACTCATTGAGTACGTTATATGATCTGCTCCGTTATAATAAAAGATGTCTCCATAGCCAACCGCCTGGGAATATGTTTCGCCATCGAGCGTGAGATCTTTCTTTTTAAAATAATCCACTCGTTGATAAGCGCTGAGCGATGTGGTAACATTCAGAAAAATTGACCATTGTTCTTTTTTCCATTCAGCCTGGGCAAAGATACCTCCCCAGCGAACTTTTGCATCGTCGTAATAATAGATCTTGTCCCCCTCGTGCAAAGGATCGGTAAAATTTTTATTTTTATTTGAATTATTCAGAAAAAAGTTACCCCCGAGGAGATCATAAACCTCTCCATAATGTTCCCCTTTATAGGTCCTGAGGTCAATCCCCCCGGACAATGTCCACTCAGGATTGATCTCCCAGGTGAACGTCGATAACAAACCATACCAGTAATGGTTGTTCACACTGCTGCGGAGAATATTCAAGGATTGACCTTTGGGATCCTTCATATTGGCATCATAATAGGTCTGGAAGTTGACCTGACCATTCAATGGATCAAGGGAAGGGGTTGACCCCCCGGGAGTTCCAAATTTATCGCTTGTGAAGAATCCTGTTCCCCCGCCATTGCCAAAGGAAGTATAAAGGATTGTCGAGAGAAAAAATTTATTATTGACCTTCCAGAAATCCCGTAGGCTGATCTGTGGCTTTAAATAGTAGTTCTTCGACTGTGCAAGGTGTTCGGTATTCCCGTTGGGTATCTTCTCTCCGTCTGCACCCCAGCTCCAGCGATTCAGATAGCCCCAGTTTGAATTATACCGTAATCCCCAGCTTTTTGTATAATTGGGACTGGCCTTGGAAGTATCGACTCCCAGCTTTGCTGCGTAATTTTTATCAAAAGTGGCTATGGATTTCATGTAGGAGCGTTGCCCATGACTTTGGGGAGCTCCCATGACAGATAAAGTCAGGGTGTGATTTCCCAGCTTTTTATCAACCCGGATATAGCCGAACCATCCTTTGGTCCAGGTATTATCGACCCAGCCATTACCTTGTTTATAAGATCCGGCAATAGTCAATCCCCATCCGTGTTTCAATTGCCCGGTCGTGAATCCGATAGAAGTACGTAAATACCCATCACTCCCTACGTCCTGTTTGATATTTCCGCCGAGATTGACATCAATACCTTTGGTAATAATATTCATGGTTCCGCCAACCGAGGGTAAAGCAAGCTTCGAAGCGCCAAGACCACGTTGAACCTGGATGCTCCGGGTTACGGCATCAAGACCAAACCAGTTCGACCAGTAAACCCATCCGTTTTCCATATCATTCACCGGTATCCCGTCGATCATCACAGCCAGGTTACGCTGGCTGAATCCACGGACATTAATGCGGGCATCTCCATCTCCTCCTCCTTGCTGGGTAGCATATACCCCCGGAGTCTTGTTCAGGATCATTGGGATATCACGATTTGCAAGCTCCTCCTGTATCTGGATCGGCCGGACGGTAGAGAATGCAACCGGGGTCTCCCTGGTTTTTGCCACATCCCCGACGACCTCGACCTCCGTAAGTGTCGGGGTTTCAAGTTTAAAATCCTGGGTAACTTCACCTTTTGAAACAGTCAAATCAACTTCCTGAGGAATATACCCGACATAGGAGACCTTTAAATGATATGTTCCCGGGTTGACTTTAATGTAATATCTTCCATCCATGTCTGTCACTGCTCCCTTACCGGTTTCATAAAGAATCGTTGCGCCGATGAGGGTCTCATTTGAATTGGCATCGGAAACAACGCCCCGGATCATACATTTTTGTGCAAAAATCAGAAACGGGAAAAGAATAATAAATGTTGAAATGGTAAATCGTTTGATCATACAAGAAAAATTAGTTTTTCAATAAGACAAGAAGGGGCAAACTTCCCTGGTTGCCCCTTTATTCAATGACTAAATTCAATAATTCTATTCGATGATGATTTTCCGGATCGCCACCCGGTTCTCATCATTGAGTACCCTGATCAGAAAAATTCCGGGAGAAAGATCGTTGACCAAAATCGTCACTTCATTCAACCGCGATGAATATTCCCGAAGATAAACCGATTTCCCAATAAGAGAAAAGATTTCAACGGAGGCTATATTGGAACTGGAAGTAATGGTGAATCTTCCATTTGTAACAGGATTTGGCTGAACGGTGATCTTTGCTGAATTCTGAATTTCGTCGATCGATTGCGATGGTTTGCAGTCACACCGATGACTTCCGAGACTGTCAAAATAATTGGCAGGCATGGAATCATATTGGGCAAGCGCATAAAAACTGTTCGGGAAGCCACCTGTTGCAGAATCACCATAATGATTCATCGTTAGGCGGTCGATACCAAATTTGACATTATGTTTCCGGATGAGTGTCTGGTCTTTGGTCAGGTATGCACCCGTGCCTCTCCAGTATGGTTTTGTATCGGTCCAGGAACCGCTTGTACCACCCTCCAAGTCAAGCGGACGGACACCGATTTCACCAAAAATATCAATATCTTTCCACGACTGGTCATCTTGCACCTTCTGAAGTGAGATAGCGTCATCCCCATTCCAGAATACACAGTTTCCACCGGGTGTTGTTCCGCCGTAATCATAGGGTGCGAGCCATGTGGCTTTTTTTCTCAGTTCAATCCAAACCATGGTATCCTGTCCGGGTTTGGTAGTATCCTGGATGATCACCATCGCACTGTAAGGTTGTATGGTGGAAGTCAACGGAAGAACATAAAGTGGATCCTGATCGGAGACCGTACTGCCATTTGACCATCGGATCAGGCGGTATTGGTTGTCCAGGACGATTGGCACTGAAGTTGGATTATATAATTCCAGCGCTTTGTTGTTGTACCATCCCTCCACGTATTCCGATATAAAAATGTCGGAACAATCGGTTTGAGCCTGGCTAAGCATGGCTGGAATCAACGCAATAAAAAATAGTAAAAGTTTTTTCATATCATCGGTTTTTAAATTTAAATCCTAATAATCATTCTAACAAAAATAGAAAAAGAAAAGTGGTTTGCTACCGGTTATTTAATAAATGTTAGTAACTTTTATCCGGTTCAAGGTTGCATAGGATCTGGTTAATCTTCCCAATTGCCTTCTCAATTGAAGGGACATCGCGGAATACCAGGAAAAGTTTCTCTTTTTCTTCCTTCATCATACAATAAACCGGGTTGTTCTTCATAAAATCAAGGATTCGGGTAAACCGGACCGACTGGAAATAAGGAGAGTCGGGATTGCTGATGAAGTAAGCGGTGAGCTTGTTATTTCTCAAAACCAGTTTTTCAAACCCAATGGCACGAGCAATCCGGCGAAGCCGGATTGTTTGAAGCAAGGCTTCGGTCTGTTCCGGAACAGGACCAAAGCGGTCGATAAGGCGATTGCGGAATTTTTCCAGGTTTTCTTCTGTCTCGATGGAATCCAATTCTTTATAAAGATTCAACCTTTCGGTGATATTGCTCAGGTAACGATCCGGGATCAGGATTTCGAGGTCGGTTTCGATCACGCAATCCCTGACATATTCTTTTGGGATATCTTCCCGGAACAATTCTTTGAATTCTGTTTCCTTCAATTCCAGTAAGGCCTCATCCAGGATTTTCTGGTACATTTCAAAGCCGATTTCCGAGATAAATCCGCTTTGTTCGGCTCCCAGAATGTTCCCGGCGCCCCGGATGTCGAGATCGCGCATCGCGATACTGAATCCGCTTCCCAGGTCGGCAAATTCCTCAATAGCCCTGAGCCTCTTCCTTGCTTCATCCGATAAGGTCGCCATCGGTGGCGCCAACAGGTAACAGAAAGCTTTCTTATTCGACCGGCCCACCCTTCCCCTTAACTGATGAAGATCGCTAAGTCCATAGTGATGAGCATCGTTGATGATGATGGTATTTACATTTGGAATATCCAGCCCCGACTCGATAATGGTTGTTGCTATCAGTACGTCATACTCCCCCTCAATGAAATCGACCATGATTTTTTCAAGTTTCGCACCTTCCATCTGACCATGGGCTATGGCAGTCTTTGCTTTCGGAACCGCCCGCTGTATCATTCCGGCTATCTCTAAAATATTCCTGACCCTGGTATTGACGAAAAAGACCTGTCCTCCCCGCGATATCTCGAAACTGATGGCTTCGCGAATGATCGCTTCATTAAAGGGATGGATTTCGGTCTGAACGGGATAACGGTTTGGAGGGGGTGTATTGATGATCGAAAGATCGCGGGCACCCATCATGGAAAACTGAAGGGTCCGGGGAATAGGAGTCGCCGTAAGGGTAAGGGTATCCACATCGACCCGGAGTTGTTTGATCTTTTCCTTTGCCGCTACTCCGAATTTTTGTTCTTCATCAATGATGAGTAATCCCAGATCCTTGAATTTGATGTCTTTGCTCAGCATCCGGTGGGTCCCGATCAGAATATCGATTTTTCCTTCTGCTAACTCTTTCCGGATGACGGTTTGCGCCCTGGCCGACTTAAAACGATTGATATAATCTACCGAACATGGAAATTGGCGAAGACGGTCGGAAAAGGTATTGAAATGCTGTAAAGCGAGGATAGTGGTAGGGACAAGAACGGCGACCTGCTTGCTTTCGGCTACGACTTTAAACGCGGCGCGGATTGCAATTTCCGTTTTTCCGAAACCGACATCGCCGCAGATCAGCCGGTCCATGGGATAGGGAGCTTCCAGATCCTTTTTTACATCCACGGTTGCTTTCAACTGGTCGGGAGTATCTTCATAAATGAAAGATGCTTCCAATTCCGTTTGAAGGTAAGTGTCGGGAGCATAAGCAACTCCATTGACTGCACGACGCTGGGCATAAAGCCGGATGAGATCTTTGGCAATATCTTTTACCCGGCTCTTGGTTTTATTCTTTAATTTATTCCAGGCATCTGATCCAAGCCGGTTCAATGTCGGAGATGTTCCTTCCTTCGCGATATATTTGGAAATACGATGAAGGGAATGAATGCTGACATACAACAGGTCATCATTCTTGTAGATCAGTCGCATTGCTTCCTGTTCTTTCCCGTTGTTCACGATTTTTTCCAACCCGTCGAAACGTCCCACTCCGTGATCAATATGTGTTACCCAATCACCCGGCTTCAGGTTATATAATTCTTTCAGCGTAAGCGCCTCTTTTTCGGCATACCCATCGCGCAGATGAAACCGGTGATACCGTTCAAAGATCTGATGGTCGGTATACAACGCCAGTTTAAGATCTTTATCAAGGAATCCTTCATGAATAGAGAAATGACGCGTGATGAGCGCCGGCCGGACACCGGCGGATGATTGATTTTGAATGTCCTCCAGGATGGTTTGCAATCGCTCAGCCTGCTTGGGATTATCGGCAAGAAGCAGATTCGTATATCCCCCGGCCGAATTCCTTCTCAGATCCTCCATCAGAAGATCAAAATTCTTATTGAAGGATGGTTGTGGACTGGTATTGAATATAACCGGTTTCCCCGTTTTAAAATAAAATTGTCCGCCAAATTCTAGGGTGGTAAAATCCAATAAACTCCTGAGGAAATCTTTCCCGGATAACAGCAACTCGGAAGCCGGTTGTTTATCCATCCTGTCGGCAATAAAGGCAACATCGTCGAGCCAGATATATGATTTATCAGGGAGAAAACTCAAAATGACTTCAGAGGGAATTTTCTTTGACGGGTTCACCCTGACATCCGGAACAATACTGATCTCGTTCTTTTTTTCAATCGAAAGTTGTGAGGAGGGATCAAAGGTGCGGAGGGTCGAGACCTGATCGCCCGAAAACTCTATCCGGTATGGACGGTCGCTGCTGAAAGAATAAACGTCAATAAGTCCTCCCCTTAGCGAAAACTGTCCCGGTTCAATGACAAAATCAGTTCTTTCAAATTCATATTCCAGGAGCAGGTCGAGGATGAAATCCATGTTTACCTGTTCCCCGGCGGACAATTTCAGGGTATTCTTCTCCAGATATTTTCTATTGACAACTTTTTCCGAAACAGCTTCCGGATAAGTTACGATCATCGCTTTTGCTGTTTTTCGGTTGAGACGGTTAAGAATTTCTGTGCGAGATAAGAGCCCCTGATTGTCTTTGGCTCCTGCTTCGACTCCCCGTTTGAAGGAGGATGGAAAGAAAAATATTTGTTTTGTTTCGTTGTTCGATTCCTTTTCATCCAGGATCTGTTCCAGGTCGTTATAAAAAAATGCCGCGGATTCCTTATCGGGAAGAATGAACAGGTGAATGCCCTTGCTCTGTTTTACGACCGCAGAAGCGACAAATGCCCGCGAAGATCCTGCCAAACCTTTTAGATGCATCCTTACATGCCGCTCTTCCCGGATAGTTGACGCAATTTCTTTGCAATGCGCATCCTGGAGATAAACCGAAATCAGGTTTGATAAATTCAACGTGGAAAAATATTGTCGGATTTTCGGACTTACGAAATCTTTTATTAAGCTACAAAGTTACGAAAAAGAAGACTTTCCCGGTCCGTCATCTCATTCCGGGAATGATCGGAATTTACTACTTTTGTGAAATGCAAATCGATGTTTTTAAATTTGGCGGGGCTTCGGTCAATAGCCCGTCAGGGGTCAGGAATATTGCAGAAATCCTGAAAAAATTCAGCAATCGGAGGTTGGTTGTCGTTGTTTCTGCCATGGGCAAGACAACCAATGCACTGGAAGAACTCCTGAAATATTATCTTGCCGGCGATGCAATTGCCATGGTAGAAACTTATACCAGGATCAGAAATTATCATTTCAATATTCTTGAAACGCTCTTCCGCAAAAAAGATCACCCGGTTTTCACAGAGATGGATAGTCTGTTCAGCCAGTTACGGGGAACATTATATAGAGGACATCTTCATGAAAACAAGCTTAAAAACTATGATTTCGAATATGACCGGATCGTGAGTTTTGGGGAACTTTTCTCTTCAACCCTTGTCTTTCACTGGCTTATAAAAGTCGGAATACGATCATTTTGCCTGGATGCCCGGGAGTTGATCAGAACGGATCGTACTTACCGCGACGCCGAAGTGAATTGGGAATTGACCCAAACCAATATCCGGGAAAGAGTGGAGACGATTTTTAATAATAAATCCGATGCCGGTGGAATTATCCTTACGCAAGGCTTTATTGCCAGCGACTCCACCGGGAATACTACAACGCTGGGCAGGGAAGGCTCTGACTACTCGGCAGCTATTTTTGCCTATTCTCTTCCGTCAAAAGAGATGGTTATCTGGAAAGATGTTCCCGGCGTGATGAATGCCGATCCGAAATGGCTCAGATCGGCAAAGAAACTGGATACGCTTTCCTATCGTGAAACCATTGAGTTGGCTTATTTCGGAGCCTCTCTGATCCATCCAAAAACCATCAAACCACTTGAAAATGGTGATATCACGCTCCGGGTCAAATCATTTAGAAAACCCGACCTTCCGGGAACCGTGATCCGGAATATAGAGACCTGGACAATCGATTCCCCAATCTTCATCCGGAAGCTGAACCAGGTATTGATTTCCATAAGTCCGAGAGATTTTTCGTTTATCGTGGAAGAGAACCTGAGTTCCATCTTTAATATCCTTGCCAGGTATCATGTCAAAGTAAATGTGATGCAGAACTCTGCTATTTCTTTTTCCATTTGCGTTGATGATGACGGTTTCAATGAGACTCATCGGAACAATTCCCTGAAGAAGATGATCGCGGAACTGGGAAATGATTATTCCGTCCTTTACAACCGGAATCTTGAACTGATCACCATCCGTCATTATAACCAGAGAGCCATAAATCTGACGACTAAAAATAAGAAGGTGCTCCTGGAACAAAGGACCAGGAATACCGTTCATCTGGTATTATCATGAAGTTGGTTTAATCCGGAATCACGACCGGAAAGTCATATCTAAATTCTTCAAACTCGGGTTCTTCAAGAATAATCTTAAGGAAATCACGATAGGCATCGGTGAAAGAGAAGTTATTGATGTCGTAATAATCATCCGAGAGGCATTTATTACCCACGGAACCCATATCGATTGAAGTGGTATTGAACTCTTCCAGTTCCACGTGGGGAACGATTTTCTTTATCACCGGCATTTGCCCGTAATCTTCCCGGAGCAAGAGATCTACCACCTTGTCGGCCAAGGTGGTTGTCAAACGCCGGTCATAATGACGGCAATGTCCCGACCTGGCAAAATAACCGGATATCTGTGCCCGGGCTTCAATTCCCAACCTCCTGGTTATCTCGGAGGCAATGATCCCGCTCACGCCGCCAAACCGCGGATGGCCATATTCATCCAGTTCTGAGTTGGCATAGACCATATCGACTTTCCCGGTTTTTTCATCAAACCAGCGGATCCCTTCTGATACCGGAATGACCAGGCATTTTTTTCGTGAATTCATGTAGGTTTCTTTCACAGTTTCAAAGAAGACTTCCTTTCTGGCCTTGGTAATTTCATATTCAGGAACCAGACCGAGAGAGGCGCCTCCGAAAATTGAAGATCCGGTAAGCCAGCCGGCATCGCGTCCCATCACTTCAAGAACGATGATGCGGGAATGTGACTCCGCGGTAGTCCGAACCATCGCCGTTAACTCCATAATTGTTCTGGCGGCAGAAGGAAAACCCGGACAAAGAACCGCTTCAATGTCCTTCCCTTGATAGTGATGAATGGTGTGGGTGCGCAAATCATTGTCGATGGTTTTCGGAAATCCAATAACCGGAATACCTTCCGTTTCAAACAATCTTTTTGCCGCACCATTGGTATCATCCCCACCAATCGAGACCAATACATCGATTTTATACCGTTGCAAATTCCTTAAAACTTGTGATACGCGGCTTTCCGGGTTCTTTTTGGATGGAAAGGGATTGGTTCTGCTGGATCGTAAGGCTGTTCCGCCGTAATACCCATCGTATGGCTGGTTGGTCAGGTCGACCACATCACCGTCACCCAGGAGTCCTTTCCATCCTTTCAAGATTCCGAAAACTTTAAATCCCAGCAATGACGCCCGGTTCCGGATTGCCTCGATACTTGAATTGATTGCCGGGGTATCGCCTCCACCCGACATAATAGCCAGGGTTTTACCTTTAAACAACTTGGATTCCTGCTTCATAATTTATTCCGTGTTTTTCGTACAAAACTACTTTTTTTTTGGAAATACACCGCTCTTTTCTCAACCTATCGGCATGGAATATCAAGGCGGTAAACGCCGAAGATCAGGTTTTTTATTAATCGTGCTGTGGTTTCTTGAAAATGTCTTAAATTCGATGTCCAAAATTAATGCAAGTGTGGACTATATTAGTTAGAACAATATTGAGGAACAGGATTACTATTCTTGTTCTTATCGGACTGATCACGGTATTCATGGGATATATGGCGACCAAAGTGCGTCTGCAGTATGAAAATACCAGTATTCTTCCTTCCAACGATTCTACCAATATCGTTTATAAAAATTTTATCAAACAATTTGGAGAAGATGGTACGGTGATGTTTCTCGGATTGGTCGACAGCAACTTATTCCGTCTTAAAAATTTCAATGACTTTTATGATCTTTCAGATTCATTGAAGCATATTCGGGGTGTCGAAGGTATTCTGTCGATCACAAGCCTTTATAAACTGGATAAAAATGATTCTTTAAAAGAGTTCACGTTTAATCAGGTAACGCCGAAAAAGCCATCGACCCAGGCAGAACTTGATTCACTGAAAAAAATCATTTACAGCCTTTCTTTTTATGACAAGCTCGTCTTTAATCAAAAGACTTCTGCTGTTCTGGTGGCCTTAACGCTCGATAAAAAATTGATTAACTCAAAAGACCGCCTCCGGCTTATCAGGGAAATAAAGGCTGTCGTTGACCGGTTTTCTCAGAAATATCACCTCGATATCCATTATTCCGGGCTGCCCTATATTCGGACATTGGTCGCAAAAAAGCTCGAAGACGAAATGAAATTGTTTGTGGTCTTAGCCCTTTTTATCTCTGCATTGTTCCTGTATATTTTTTTCCATTCAGCCAGAGCCGTTGTCTTTCCGATTCTTATTGTGATTGTCAGTGTTACTTGGGCGCTTGGATTTATGGGGATTTTCGGGTATAAGATAACAATGCTCACAGCCATCATTCCACCTTTGCTTATCGTAATCGGGGTGGAAAACTGTATATTTATCCTGAACAAGTACCATTACGAGTACAATCACCACCGGAACCAGGCAAAAGCGTTATCGCAGGTCATCCGACGGATCGGGATGGCCAACTTACTGACCAATGCGGCAACAGCGACCGGTTTTGCCGCTTTTCTCATAACAAATAATAAGTTGCTGGTAGAATTTGGCTTGATCGCAGCCATAAACATTATGGTGATCTATGTCCTTTCCATTACGCTCGTTCCGATATTTTTTAGTTTTCTTCCGCCTCCAAATCCAAAACATACCAGACATATCGAAGAAAGTATTGCTAAATCGATTATTGATAAAGCTGTTTATTGGGTTTCCAATTACCGGAATGCGATCTACTTAACCATGGGTATTTGTATTATTATCGGGGTGATTGGGGCCACCCAGCTAAAAACCAAAGGGACCGTCGTAGATGATATTTCAAAACGCGATCCGATATACAAGGACCTCCTCTTTTTTGAAAAACATGTTAAAGGCATTATGCCCCTGGAGATTATCGTCGATACCAAGAGGAAAAAAGGAGTATTGAACTTATCATCTTTACGGAAAATCGACCGTCTCCAGGATAGCCTCAATACCTATCCTGAACTTTCCAAACCTTTATCGATCGTGGAATTGATCAAAACCGCCAAACAAGCTTTCTATGGTGGTGATCCGCAATATTATTCTCTTCCGAACTCTGATGAACTGGCTTTTATGGCCGATTATATTCCCAAATTTACATCGAAGAAACGAACCATTATCAAGAATTTCATCGATTCCAATTACCAGATCACCCGCGTCAGCGTTCAAATGGCCAACGTCGGGACCAAAACGATCGACAGCATTCAGAAAACCCTCCGGCCCAAGATCGATTCCATTTTTAATCCGGCAAAATATAAAGTGACGATGACCGGAACAAGTGTCGTTTTTCTAAAGGGGACTAATTTCCTGATCAGGAATTTATGGGAAAGCATTGCGCTTGCCGTGGTCGTTATAGCTATTCTCCTTGCTTTCCTCTTTACTTCCTGGAGGATGATCCTGATCTCCCTGATCCCGAATTTAATACCCCAGCTTATGACCGGGGCATTGATGGGCTTTTTAGGAATTCCGATCAAGCCATCTACCATTCTGATCTTCAGTATAGCCCTCGGGATCTCCGTCGATAATTCGATCCAGTTCCTTTCCCGGTACCGGCTTCAACTCAAACATACCGGTCATAATATTCCATCATCGGTCATCTCCGCCCTGAAAGAGACCGGGTACAGTATGATTTATTCTTCCACCATCCTCTTTTTTGGGTTTGCTATCTTTATGTTGTCCACCTTTGGAGGCACACAGGCGCTTGGATTCCTGATCTCTGTAACTTTATTGGTCGCCGGATTATTGAATCTTTTCGTTCTCCCGTCAATGCTCCTGACTCTGAATAAATGGAGTACTACCAAAGCTTTTGAAGCTCCCCTGGTCGATTTTTATGATGACGAGGATGATGTCAACCTTGATGATATGGATATTGAAAAACCTCAGAAGAATGGGATAAATGAATGAATGTTTGAATTCAAAATTTTAATCTGTAACTTCTTATGAAAGGAATTATCCTGGCCGGTGGCGCCGGAACACGATTACATCCATTGACGCTGGCTGTCAGTAAGCAACTGATGCCAATCTATGACAAACCGATGATCTATTACCCATTGTCGGTACTGATGATGGCCGGTATCCGTGAGATCCTGGTCATTTCAACGCCACATGATCTTCCCCATTTCCGGCAACTGCTGGGAAACGGACAAGAGCTCGGGTGCTCATTCATCTATGCTGAACAAGCGGTCCCGAACGGGCTTGCCCAGGCTTTTGTCATCGGTGAATCTTTTATCGGAAATGAAAAAGTTGCCCTGATTTTAGGCGACAATATTTTTTATGGAAATGGCCTTGCCCAACTCGTCCAGGAAAACAACAATCCCATTGGAGGAGTCGTTTTTGCATGTCACGTTCATGACCCGGAACGATATGGCGTTGTTGAATTTGATCATCATTTTACCGCATTATCAATTGAAGAGAAACCCAAACACCCTAAATCGAATTTTGCAGTTCCCGGACTTTATTTCTATGATAACTCCGTCATAGAGATCGCCAAAAATATCAAACCAAGTGCACGGGGAGAATACGAGATCACAGATGTGAACCGCTATTACCTCGAACAAAGAACACTGAAAGTTGGTGTGCTTAGCCGTGGAATTGCCTGGCTCGATACCGGAACATTTGAGTCATTGTTACAGGCATCCCAGTTTGTGGAAGTTGTACAAAACCGCCAGGGACTCAAAATCGGGTGCATCGAAGAGGTTGCTTACCGTATGAAATTCATTGACCGGGAACAGTTGAATAAGATTGCTCAACCTTTGCTGAAGAGCGGTTATGGCCTGTATCTGATCAACCTTCAGGATTAACATCTTACTTTTTCGTATGCACTCCCGTCAGATACTCCAGAAAACCATCGACGAAGCATTTGCTTCCGCCGGATTTGTGCAGAATCCTCCCGAACTCTATGAGCCCATAGAGTATGCGCTGAGGAATAGCGGCAAGCGTTTACGCCCGTTATTGGTCCTGATGGGATGTGATTTATTCGGGGGTGAGATCCAGGAAGCGCTGTATCCTGCGATGGCCATGGAAATTTTTCACAATTTCACCCTGCTTCATGATGATATAATGGATCGCGCACCCCTTCGGCGTGGAAAGGAGACGGTCTATAAAAAATATGACATCAATACGGCCATTCTCTCGGGAGATACCATGTTTGTCCTTGCTTATGAGTACATCTCCCGGACAAAGGCAATCGTTTTATCCGGAATTCTGGAACTTTTTAATAATACTGCCCGGATGGTCTGTGAAGGACAGCAATATGACATGAATTATGAAACTGCGGTTCAGGTGACCCTCGGGGATTATATTCATATGATCCGCTTGAAAACGGCTACCCTGCTGGCATGCAGCCTTAAAACCGGCGCTATCCTTGCCGGAGCACCTCCGGAAGAAACCGAAAAAGCCTATATGTTCGGAGAAAATCTGGGATTGGCATTCCAACTTCAGGATGATTATCTCGATGTGTTTGGGAATTCATTAAAATTCGGAAAAGAGATCGGTGGAGATATTATTACCGGTAAAAAGACTTTCCTCTACCTTAAAGCTTTTGAACTTGCCAAAGAAGATACCCTGATCAGATTGACCCGGAATTTTTACGACATAGAAATACCCGCACTGGAAAAAATAGCAAGGATCACTGCAATTTATCATCAGCTGAAGATTGATGAGCTTACCCGCAAAGAAATAGAAAACTACATGGAAAAAGCTTTACATTGGCTGGATGAGATTAATGTCGGAGAGGAACGAAAGAACGGATTAAGAGAGTTGACGAGAGAAGTAATGTTGAGAGAAAGATAGCGAAGCAACAATAAAGATTATCAGGGAGTCAGGATTTCGAGTTCATAGTGAAGTTCTTCCCATCTTTTCATTTCACGGTTATAGATCTCTTTCAACGTCTGATAATCCTTGTTAAGGCTGCCATCGCGGATCTGTTCCTGGAACATCTCGGGATTTCCTAACATTCCTTCTTTTTCACGAATTTCCCGCTCAAGCCGTTCAATTTCCGATTCGCACCTCTTTATATGTGATTTCACTTTCCGGATTTCCCGATCATTCACTTTCCTCTTTTCCCAATCCAGCTTATTTTGGGAGACGGGAACTTCCATAGAAGCTTTCTTCTGAAGTTCCGATGTTTTTTCAAGTTCTCTCAGCGATCTTATTTTACGCTGTTCCAGAAAATCATAAATATCGCCAATATACTCTCTGATGGTTCCTCGACGGAATTCAAATATCCGGTTCGTCAGACCCTGCAAAAAATCACGGTCGTGAGAAACGATGATCAATGTTCCATTATACTGCAGTAATGCATTTTTCAAAACATCTTTTGATCGCATATCGAGATGGTTGGTAGGTTCATCAAGTACGAGTAAATTGACCGGAGACAATAAAAGTTTGGTTAACGAAAGCCGCGATTTTTCTCCTCCCGAAAGTACTTTGATTTTTTTCTCAATATCATCGCCGCTGAAAAGGAATCCGCCAAGAATTGTCTTGATCCTGGGGCGGATATCTCCAATTGCAATATCATCGATGGTCTGCAGGACGGTTTTTTCCGGATCAAGATAATCGCTTTGGTTCTGAGCATAATAACCGATTACCACATTATGGCCGTACTTCAATTGTCCGGTATGTTCAAGATGACAGGCAATGATCTTCGATAATGTGGTCTTTCCCTCTCCATTCTTTCCCACAAAGGCGATCCGGTCATTTTTAATTATGGAAAAATTCACCGAATTCAATACCCGTTTTTGCGGATAATCCTTACTTAAGCGATGAGCTTCAAGGATTATTTTTCCTGAATGGGGCGCCGGGGGAAAGCGGAAGTGAATCCCGGATTCATCAAACTTATCGATCTCCACCAGGTCGATCTTTTCCAGCATTTTAATACGCGATTGCACCTGCCGGGATTTTGTTGATTTATACCGGAAACGTTCGACAAACCGCTCGATCTGGCGAATCTGTCGCTGCTGATTTGAATAGGTTGCAAGCTGGCTCTCCAGGCGCTCTTCCCGCATCTCTATATATCCCGAATAGTTTGCTTTGTAATCGAATATCTTGCCCAGCGATATTTCGATTGTACGGGCAGTAACATTATCAAGGAAAGCCCGGTCGTGTGAAACCAGGATTACGGCTCCATTGTAACCTGATAAAAATTCTTCCAGCCATTGTATGGATTCAATGTCCAGGTGATTGGTCGGTTCGTCAAGTAGTATCAGGTTGGGTCTTTGAAGGAGAATTTTAGCAATCTCTACGCGCATCTGCCAGCCGCTGCTGAACTCCGTGAGCCTACGGGTCAATTCTTCACGCTCAAATCCTAATCCTGAAAGCACTTTCTCAATATCGACCTGAACCGCCTGCCCGCCTAATAAATGATATCTTTCAAAAGACTCCCCATGATTCTTTAAAAGCCGTTGATATGATTTCGATTCATAATCATTCCGATCTGCAATTTCCTGCTCATATCCGCGTATTTGTTTCTCGAGAGCGATCACTTCATGAAACGCAGTCATTGCTTCTTCCATGACCGTGCGCTGACTTTGTGTCTCCATCTCCTGGGGAAGATACCCTACCGTAAATCTATCGGGAAGAATTACTTCTCCTTCGTCGGGTTTGAGTAACCCTTTTATAATTTTTAAAATTGTAGATTTCCCGGCTCCGTTCTTCCCGGTCAATCCCATTCGGTCTTTATAGTTAATGATAAAAGAGATATGATCAAAGAGGGGTTCTCCGCCAAAGGCTACTGAAAGGTTATTGATAGAGATCATTTACTGCAAAGATAGGAAATTGATACCGGATAAAAGCTCACTTCGTTCATGATGCTGAATACTGGCTGCTGAAAGAAGATAACCTGGTTATATAAAATGAAAAAAGGCCGGAGTTAAGCCGGCCTTTTTCGAAGAATTCCATTTAAGGATTATTTTGTAACAGTGATCTTGACCGTGCGTACTCCCTGGTCAGTAGTAACTTTTACAAAGTATACTCCTGACTGGAAGGAAGCGACATTGATCTTGGTCTCCTTAGCTTTAATATCAGTTTTGTTGTAAACTGTCTGGCCAACATAGTTCATAACTTCGATCTGCGAGATCGTGTAACCGCTCTTCACGTTTACATTTTCTGTAGCAGGATTCGGGTAAACCTTGATTGAACCTTTGCTTGCAGGATCATCTTCAACAGAAACAACCAATACCGAAATAATATTTGAAGAATCCGACTCACATATAAATGGATGAGTAAGTGTTTGATCCGAAAATACCGCAGTTACAAAGTAAAAATATTCCTGGGATACTGGTACCACGTCAATATAAGTCGTATCGGTAACTATTGCAGTATTGACCATATGATAGGTCTGTGCGTCATCATCGCTACGATATATATTGTAGCCCTCAACAGAAGTTTCCATTACACTCTTGGGTAACAACAAACCGCTACCCGAAGGATTGTGAGAACCTCCATTGCCAATTGCCATTTCCGAGGAGTTCGTAACATGAATTGCATTCGGATCAGAATTCGGATTCTGGCCTGGTACAATAGTAAAGGATTTCTGATCCTTTCCGGCCAACATACCATGAGCTCTTACGAGGAATACACCAGGGGTGCCCGAGTATGCGCCGATGGTTTGCCAAGCAGAACCATCATACCTTATACCATAGTCCAAATAAGCATTTGGCCCGTCAGTATCCAGTGAGGAATAAAATGGTCTTGTACCTGTATTGTTTACATAGGCAAATCCATAGAATGTTCCGCTGAAAGGTACATTAGGCATACTAACCGATTGCCATACATCTTCCTGCTGTGCGAACATATCAGAGAAACCAACCATGGTATGTGATTCATTCCAAACTTCCATCCTTACATCGATGGAAGATGCTGATCCGTCCATATTATTGAACATTACATCAAATGAGGTAATGTATCCGGCTGTGCCAGGAGTTAAGGGGAATGCATTGCCATACCATCTTTCTCCACTACCGGAGGTCCATCCGGCTTCATAACTATCATCATCCCAGATAATGGTAAATGGTGTTTCACTTATGCATTCCGGTGGGGTCCAACTCAGCGAGACATTCTTGCCGATGGCCTCACCAGCAAGACTTGTCGGAGGTGTACATATAGCGTAAATGCTAATGTTATCAACATACCAATGCAGGATGTCCTGGGTATTTTCTCCAGTGGCACGGAAACGTACTTTGAAGGCTTTACCACCACACTGCTTTAGTTGCAAATGTTGTGCAGTCCAATCTAAAGATCCATTGTTGGCAAATTCAACAACTTCAGCCCATCCACCACTTTTATAAACTTCGACAGTCAGATATTCGTCGCCGGTAGCATTGCGGTCAACGAGTTTCAAGTCAAAGTCTAACCAAATACTTGAACATGTATAAGGACCGGCATTAAGGGTCGGAGTTGTAAGAGATTGGTCATAACCAACTGCAGGAGGCAACCAACTAAAATCAGCGCTTGGAGCGGGATTACCAATGCCCGAAGACATTGCCCAATTCCCTTCATGGTCCCAATCCTGAATATCAAATGAAGCATTGGTCCATGGTTCGAAAAATGGAAGGGGAAGACCGCAAACAATATCGCATTCATCCGGTCCTTCCAGCAATGATTCGCCGAATTCTCCAGGGAATCCATATGGTTCCAGATCATAATATGCTGAAACCTGATAGGAATGTACTCCCGGTTCTACCGTGTAATCGTAATACCAGGTAGTATCTTTATCCCCGATCTGAGCCAGGGGAGTAGCGTCGCGATAAACGATATAACCAATTAATCCCGGAGGATCGCCACCGTGGCCACCAAGAACTGGAAGCGTTCCAGCGGCAATCTGTATACCTACGGAGCTCAATATAACTGAAGCACCGGTTGTAACGTCAACAGCACGTATTTCACCATTGCCACTGTCATAATTAAAGGCTGCCATGGTAATACCATTCCCCGTCTTATCATAAAACAATCCCTGGCCATAATTAGCATTGAACCCGATGGATCCGACAGCTGTAGCCAAACCGGTGGTTTTATCAATAGAGAAGAAATTATTGGTCACCAGGTCATATCCCCAAAGATTGCCACTCTCGTCGCATGCCAAGCCAACCATTAATCCTGAGTTTAAGCAAGGACCGATATAAGTAGCGGTCATTGAAGCCGGATCAATTGTATATATGTGATCTAATTGGCCGGGATCGTCGCAAACAGCATACATCAAATTGGGTTGTAGAGGATCGGCCGCAAGATCGGTGAAATCATGATTTGCAGTTAATCCAGAGAGGGCGCCGAGATCAGTTATTGCACCGGTCGCTCTTTCTATTTTGTATAGGTTATGATTCGGACCACCGGAATTAGTACCAACTGCATATGCCCAATCAGTCTGGTTTGGTGGAAATTCAACGTCGGCCCACCAATACATGGACGTAGTGTTGGCAATTATAGTAGCTCCAGCAACATCGTCTACATCAAAATCAATGATATCAAAATCATTCAAAGCATTGCCAAAAAGACCGAAAGCAATGTTTCCTTTCGAGCCTTCATTGTTAGCAGGCCATGAGATCTTCTGTTTTGAAGGATCAATCGGGGCAAGTCCCTTCGACAATAATGAAGGTGGCGTCAATGGGAGTGACCCTTTAAATGCCGGAACATGGACTTTACCTGCCATAGCTGGTTTTACCCAGGTCAGGTATGCAACACACTCAATACTATCTGCAACCAGCATGGTCGGCGGATAGAGGAAATGAGAAATAAAGTCATAGCATGATTCCGTTGAATATCCACTGCCATAAACTGCTTTAACGCAAGCATGATAAGGCTGTCCGTAAGCAACGTGATTCGGCGGGATATTATAAAGAGTATCCAAGGTAACACCATCGAGTATCCCGTTGAGGTATACATTGTAAGCAAGGATACATGGAGTTGGATCGGGAACCGTTGCAACAATCTTAATGTTGTCAATATCCCAGTAATTGATATTAAACATGTCAACACCGTGGCAACGGAAACGGATCTGGAAAGTGGAATTGGTATAGGCTGCTATATCAACATTATCCGTTGTCCAGGAAATACTGCCTGTATTGCTGTATTCTTTCAGCGTAGTCCATGAAACACCAGCATCGTCCGAAATTTCAACAGTCATTTTTTCATTTCCGTCTCCGGCATAATCACTGAGATAAATATCCCAATAGAGTTTGAAATCAGGGGATCCGGAACCGGATATACTCTTGCTGGTCAGGTTAACGTTATCATAATTCGTTAACATCCAGGAATAATATATTTCAGCAGCATAACCGGGATTACCTGCTCCGCTAACAAGCTCCCAGTAACCCGGGCTGTTAGTCCATCCGTTGGTGGTAAAACTTGCACTCTCCCAATCTTCATCTAACAATTTAACTACCGCGGAGGGAGGGAACCATGTAGCGAGGAGGGACATGTTATCCACCTCCATGCCATAAGGAGGTGACTTCTGCATAAGAGCGGTGACATCAAAAGTATGGTCTCCGTATATCGAAACGTCAGCAGCGTATGTTTCATACCCTAAACGGGTTACAGATAACTCGTAGGGGCCTTTCCATACTTTCGGGAAAGTGACTTTTCCTGTAACGTCGGTTGTTGCCGTGTAAACTGAATCTTCCACGGGAGCCATACTGGTTAAAGTGACAACAGAGCCATTTAACGGGTGAGCGGCGCATGTTAAGGTGACGTTAACGACCACGTTGGCGGTTCTGTTCTTACCAAGAGCGTTGGAGAAGATAGGATCTGATAACCGGTTGCCGGTATATTTAGTTATAACTGCCCAGCGGTATGCGCTGTCGGGTAATGATGGCCAACTGTTATCAACAGTATTAGTTACAACCGGACTGCTAACTGAAGTCCATGTAGCCGGGAGATTACCTTCTTGTCCCTGGTATAGACGATATACCTTGTAACCATCGATCCCTTCGGGGAGGTCGGTCAGCGGACCGCCTTGACCATAAACTACAAGGCGCATCAAAAAGTTACCGTCAGCCGGTAACCAAGGTCCGCCACTGGTAACAAATTTTGAGTAAGCTCTGAGATTATTGGAGCTGTTATCAACGGCCAGACGGGCAGCAACATCAGAATTTCCGCCCTGGGTCATGATAAGATAAAAATTCCCACTCTGTATATATTGGTAGGATGGTAAACTGAAGGTTATCCAGCCAAAATTAGCCGGTTGAATATCAATCGGACTTCCAATCGGATTTCCTGGCATTCCACCCGTTCCGGTAGCATCATAAAGTTGTACCTGGAAAGGAGCTAAGGCCAAAGGATCTGTCCCGGCAGGATAGTCGGTTTCATTCCCGATGTTAATACTACCTGAAACCACCTGTATCGGATAACTCAGACCCGTGAATTTCATAGCATTCATATTCCCGCCTAATGCCCAGACAGTAGATAGATCCTCAATACCGTCATCATAGATCAACTCATAATATCCCTTGGGAAGACCCCAGTTGAGATTGACGGCCGTTGAACCGGTGTTTAAAGCAGCAGTAAAGGGCTGTGTGGCTTTATTACACGTTTCGTTCAGGGTTAAATCAACCGTAACAATGGTACCGGGAGTAGGGAAATGGCCCACTGCTGAATTAACATCAAATCCGGGTTTCGAACCGTTTACAGTATAGTCCCCTGTAGAATTCAGAAGTAAACTGTAAAAACCTCCGGCAACGGTATACGTTGATTTCCCATCAATTTCAACCTTGGCACCTTTAATAGGAACTCCGTTTGCAGCATTAGTGACAATGCCTTGTGCGGTAGGCGGAAGAAGCATATTAAAGTTAAGCGTTGTTGTGCCGCCTGTTGTCACAGTTGCAGGTTGTGTCACAGAGATGTAAGATGCTGCTGAGGCAGTATAATTATTTGTGCCTGCTGTTACGGTCATTGTATAAACGCCGCCTGCTACAGTTTGGACAGAACCATTAGGACCGGTAACCGTTGCACCAACTATCGGGTTCATTGTTATACCATCCCTAACGATTCCTGTAAGAGTCCCGGAAGCTTGGGTAAACTGGATATTTGCTTTGTAAGTAAATGTGTTTGCCGTTACTGCGTTACATCCAGCACCTGCCGTATGGGTCATATAGTACCTGGTTTGGCTATCCACACCAAAATTATAATGACTAATATAGGTATGGCTTAACCAGTCGGATTGATCAAAGCATATACTGATAAGAATGTTTGATGTTCCATCCCAGACAAATGGAGTGGTCAGATTGAATGTCTGCCATCCCAAAACAGGAAGGTAATTAGCACTGTAAACTAGCGTAAGACCTGCTGTTACGAATTCACCAGCCGGGAGAGAAGTTGCGGTTGTCTGTGCCATTGAAATATTTAAAGGCAAAAGGGCACCTCCTGCAACAGAAGAGACGAATTCAAATCCAAGCTTGGTTATGGCTCCGGCACCAAGGCCGGTCAGTTCAGCTGCGGTATAAAGATATTGGGTTTTTTGAGCGCGGTAATAACCGTCAAATCCCAGATTATACCCAGATGTTCCGGTACCGACTTGTACCATGATTTCCGCCCGCCCTACTTGCGTAAATAACAAAGTTGAAAATGCAAAAAGCATCAGCAACGTTGTTAGTAGTTTGGTAACATTTTTCATAATGTTTTAGTTTTAGTTAATATTAACATGATTTAAGAAAATATGGGGATCAATTATACAATTGATATATATAGAGAAATGCTTCATCAATAATTCAAACATTTTTTAGAATATATTGCTAAATATCTGATTATGTTTGCGCTAATACAAATTCGCTAAAAAAGCTTTTATACTTTTTAACTTTGAGCGCAAATGTAAAAAAATTATTTTAATAAAAGCAATATTTTTCGCATATTTTTGTTTTTACTTGTCATTTCATCACGATTTTTTTCTCCGGGTAGGAATTATTCTACCTTTGTCCATAAATTAGTATTTTCAAAAATATGCAATTTAATAATAATTAATTACTTAACAAACATATTTATCCAATGAAAAGAAAATTCATAATTATTTCAGCATTAACATTATTAGGTTCGTGCCTGGTTTCTTGTGTTAACACCAATTTACTTATCGGGAGCTGGAAACAGGAAAAAATTGACTATATTCCTATGAAAACCGATTCACTGTCTGCGGCAAAATTACCAAAAGTCCTTCCAGGGGATCAACAAAAAGATGGTAGTGAAAGTTTAAATGACAATATGACGAATTTTAAACGATCGGTTGAACAAATTGCTTCGCCAAACCTTGATCTGTTTTGGAAATCCTATAAACCCGTGATGGTCTTTAAAGAAAATATGACGGCAACTATATATTTTTTAAATGATACTGTCAATGGATCCTGGAAAATGAACGGGGGAAAAAGTAAAATAGTGATTGATGATAAAAGGGAAAATCAGAAAATCGTTGTAAATCTGTCAGAAATTAATTCCGACTATCTTTTACTTACTGAAAAATATTCCGAAGGAACCTACCTGGTTAAATACAGGAGACAAAAATAAAAATTGTTTAATGTATTATTGAGATCAGGCATTCCTGTATCGTTTCCTTATTAAATATTTTCAATATATAAATACCTGATGGAACTTTATCAAGTTGCCAGGGGAAATTATATTGAGACGACACATCGGTACATTTAATTATCTGACCCGATGTGTTTATCAACAAAAGTTTATAGATGGGCACGTTCGAAATTATCTGAATATAGTCAACGGCCGGATTTGGAAAAACTTTAATGTTTTTTGACTCCGGATCATTAATCGAGGTGATTATATCAATGTTAATCGTGTCGGATGGTACCGTTTGGCTGCATGCTTCATTTACAACCTGGACAAAATAATTATAGAGTCCCGACGATGGAATACTGTTATCAAGATAAGATGTATCGGAGATGGGCTGTGGGTTGACAACAAAAAATGAAGTATCGCCTGGGTCTTTCCGGTAAACGTTGTACATGGTCTCTGATGAAAATAATTCCAGCTTTTTATCACCCACGGAACAATCGTCAATAGCCCAGTAATACCAGCATCCCTGGCCATTTCCATCATAAGCCTGCCAGGCGATATCGATTACTTCTCCAAGGTATGCCGATAAATCGATGGTGTAGGGTTCCTGCCACTGGTTATACCCACCGCTGTAAGTTGAAAGAGAAGACAGATCGAAGAGGATTTCCCAGGTCATCCCGTTATCGGTTGAGACTTTTACATAATAATGGTCGCCATGGGTCGATCCCTGGTAAGCCATGCTCCAGAACTGGAGGTTCCCGTTGACAAAGATGCCGTGGGCAATGATCCATTCATCCTGAAGGTTATAATTCCAGGTGATCCCGGCAGAATAATTTCCGGTATGAACTCCCACCGGCGATGCATAGTCGGTATGACTCCAGGTTGCACCGGTATTATGAATGACCTGGGTCCAATGCGAGGGTGGAAATTCGGGATTCTCAAATCCTTCATTCAGGATAATCCCTCCCTCATTGCACCAGGGAGGACTCCATCGAAGTTGAATATCATTTCCCAAAGGTTCTCCGGTAAGATTTGAAGCGGGCAGGCATACGGCATATATATTTATATTATCGATATTCCAACAAAGAATGTCGGATGAATTCAAACCTGCGGCATGAAAACGGATCCGGAATCCTTTTCCCTTCACCGAACTGATTTCTATATGGGCCGGCATCCATCCAAAGGAGCCATTATTTTTCCAGGTAGCTTTTCTATGCCAGTTTCCATTATAGAAAATCTCAGCGGAAAGTTCTTCATTGTTGTTTGCCGAGATATCCTGCAAGCGAATATCAAAATCAAACCAGATTTTTGCACACCCCAGGGAAGAAGCGTCAAGGACCGTACTTTCCAGGGAATAAGAATAACCGGTCATCATAGGTAGTCCCGAAAACTTTGCAGATGGGGGAGGATTTCCCTCATTCAACGGGAGGTACCAGTTACCCGGTTCAGAGGTAAAACGCCAATCATGAAAGGTGAAAGTCCCCTGATCCCAGGGTTCGAAAAATGGAAGGGGAAGACCGTAGCTGATCTCTACCAGGGCAGGTCCCGCAGCTGAAGAGTTATCTTGTTGCCCTGGAAAGCCATATGCCGTCAGATCATATTTTGCCGATACAAAGTACGAATAGGTTCCGGGCTCCAGCGCCAGGTCATTGAAAGACAAGGAATCAGGGAATGGAAGAAAATATATTAATGAATCGTTCCTGATTATATTGTATCCCAGTAAACCGGGAGGGGTGATAAAAGTACCCGTATCGGTCGGCATTTGAGGCTTTTCCCAGGTAAGAAAAGCGCCGTTTCCGATTTTAGTCCCGGTAATATTGGCCGGAGGCCAAAGAAAATGCGAGGTAAAGGAATCACATACTGCCTCAGAATATCCGCTGCCATATATGGCTGCCACACAGGCATTGTAAGTGCTGTCATACTTCACGAATTCTCCGGGAATGGAAAAATTGTTCTCCGACACGCTGGCAACCAGCGCACCATCAAGATAAAAGTTATACCCAAAAATACAGGGAGCCAGCATGTGTGCCGATTCTGAGGCAAGGACAAAAATGTTGTCGATGTACCATCCGTTAATCTGATAGGAATCTTCACCAAAAGCCCTGAAACGTATCCGGATGGTTTGATCGGAAAATTGGGAAATATCAATCTCATCGTGCGTCCATGGGATGTTTCCTCCGGTGTTGTCCCAGATTTTAAGGGTGTGCCACTCGGATTCATATTTTACTTCCACCGCCATTTGGTTTAAGGCAGAAGCGCTGAAATTATCGAGATATAGTTCGTAGGATAGGGTGAGAATCGGACTATATTCGCCGGGGATTTCTTTACTGACAAGCGATTGTTCATAATTTACTACCGGTGGATTCCAACTGAACAATGCCGAAGGTGCAGGATTTCCCATACTCGTGGAAATCTTCCAGTTGTGATTTCCTTCCAGAGACCATCCTTGCGTCAAGAAATCGCTGCTGTTCCAGTCTTCGTTAAAGAGAAGTTGATGGTAATAAGGAACATCCCAGACAGAAAAAAGACTCCGCTCGTTGATTACCAGGTTTGAAGGAGGAGATTTTTTCTGCAGGATCGTCAGCTCAATGGTATCGGTAATATCAACGGAATAGCTTTGATAAAAGTCCAGGTATCCGAATTTCTTGACATGTATTTCATAAAGTCCTTTCCAGACTCCCGGAAAAGTTACGAATCCCGAACTGTCAAGAATAGTCGAATACAGGGTATCGGGATATACCATATTTTTCATTTGAATGTATGCGCTGTTGGGTGTTGAGGCGGCACAGGTAAGATTAACATGTAAAGTGATCGGAACCGTCCAGCATTTTCCGATCACATTGGAAAAAGTTGCCGGCGATCTCCGGGATCCTGAATAAATGGCCTTTACTCCCCAGCGATAGGGTCCACAAGGCAATGCGGGCCATGACCAATCGTCAAAATACTGGGTTGTGGAATAACCGATGGGGTTCCAGACAGCCGGATTTAATTCTTCGCCCTGGCGAAGCCGGAATAGCTCGTAACCTGTGATCTCTTCCGGGAAATCGGTCAGATTTAAAGGTCCTCCAGGGCCGGTGACGACAGCTCTCATCATGAAATTTCCCTGCGCAGGCATCCATGGCATTCCTCCGGTGATAAAGCGCGAATAACTACGAAACTGAGGGTTTGTCTGATCGATGGCTACACCGGAAGCATTCGGGGCACTCCCTCCCTGTACCATAACGATGTAAAAGCTTCCGCTACCGATAGTAACAGGCGATGACAGTTGGAATTCCACCCATCCAAGAGCGGTCGGAATGACATCAAAAGGACCGGCAATCAGATTCCCTGGTGAATTATTTGTTCCGGTTGCATCAAAGATACGGATCTGAAAGGGGACAAGCGGAGTGCTTCCGGGAGAATAGTTACCCGGATTCCCGATGTGCACAGAGCCTCCGGTCAGAAGAGCGGGATAACCCACGGGCGTAAACCGGACGGCATTCATATTCCCCTGGATTGCCCATACCGTAAAGTCGTCCTGGATTCCATCATCGTATGTTAACTCATAAGGACCTTTGGGTAATAAGAAGGATATATGGACAACATGGCCGGCAGAATCTAATACGGCATTTACGGATGCAGTAGGATTAAGACTTTCCTGAAGAGAAAAGTTCCGGGTGACTGTTACTCCATTATGAAAAGTGACTGGAGCAGTAACAATGGTATCAAATCCCGGTTTGCTGCACAGAATGGGAAATGTGCCGACACTGTCGATTACGATCGTATAAATACCGTTACCAAGAGAATAACCGACACTGGAATTGACGATAACCTTCGCGCCTGTGATGGGACTTCCCGTTAAGGCATTGGTAACAATACCCGTAAGAATTTCCGTATTCCTGTTAAGATCTGAAGCATTTACAGAAAGAATGATAAAACTAACGCAGAAACAGAGAATGATTCTTCTTAGTTCAATAATTCTAAAGAGGAATAAAAAGTGTTTCATGGGGTACTTCTGCTTTACAAAATTAATTAAAAAAGTGTGAAAATCATATTTCTGAGAGGTCGATTGATTCATTTTTTTTTGGAAAAAGTTGCCGGATTGAAAATTTTTGTAACTTTGCACTCCCAATTTTATGAACATCAATCGCTAAAAAATGTATGCAATCGTTGAAATAGCCGGTCAGCAATTTAAAGTTGAAAAGAAAGATGAGATCTTTGTTCACCAGCTCGAAGGTGATGCAGGAACCAAAGTTGAATTTCACGACGTTCTTTTATTAGATCATGACGGAAAGATAACCATTGGTAAACCGCTTATTGAAGGCGGTAAGATTACCGGAAAGATACTTGAACATGTGCGGGGCGACAAAGTCGTGGTTTTTAAGAAAAAACGCCGTAAGGGATATCAGAAAGAGAGTGGACACCGGCAGGATTTCAGCAAAATTTTAATTGAAAATATTTCGGTAAAGGGCGCTTCGAAAGCAAAAAAAACTAAAGAAGAATCCACTCCGGAAGAATAAAACCAATTCCTGAATTTTTTAATTTTTAACTGATAGGTTATGGCACACAAGAAAGGGGCAGGCAGTTCGAGTAACGGCCGCGAATCACACAGCAAGCGTCTTGGCGTAAAAATATATGGCGGACAATATGCCAAAGCGGGAAGTATTATCATTCGTCAACGGGGAACCGTTCACAATCCGGGGCTGAATGTAGGGATCGGTAAGGATCATACGTTGTTTGCCCTGATCGACGGGATCGTTGAATTTAAAAAACAGCAAAAAGACCGTTCTTTTGTTTCCATTCTTCCGATGGAAGAAAATACCAATTAGCCGGTTTGACCGACTGATAACACCCAATAAAATATCTGAAGCCGGGAGATCATCCCGGCTTTTTTTATGAACTGAAAATGATCTTCTATCATACTCCCCATCCCCTGAAAGAGAGTGAGACTGGGGGTGGGGTGAAAATTTATTATCTTTGTTCCTGTAAAATTCAGTATGATGTTACAATTAAACTATATCCGGGAGCATAAACAGGAGGTGATCGAGCGGTTGGCGGTTAAAAATTTTGATGCAGCCGTCATAATCCCGCAGATTATCGAGCTTGACAACCGGCGTAAAGAACTCCAGAAACAGGTTGATGATTATCAGGCTCAGGGCAATCTCCTCGCCAAGGAAATCGGGATTTTATTCCAATCGGGTAAATCGCAGGAAGCAACTCTGCAAAAGGAACAGACCGCAAACCTGAAGAACCTTGCTAAAGAAAAGAACCTCCGGTTAGAACAAATAAAAAGCGAGCTGGATGAATTACTGGTAAAAGTTCCAAACCTTCCACATTCCAGCGTCCCAGCCGGTAAAACTCCTGAAAACAACCTGCTCGTCAAACAAACCGGAGAACCATTTATTGCTCCCGGGGATTTCCTCCCCCACTGGGATCTTGCAATAAAATATGATCTGATTGATTTTAACGCCGGAAATAAAATAACCGGTTCCGGATTCCCCTTATATAAGGGTAAGGGGGCCCGGCTTCAGCGTGCATTGATCAATTTTTTTCTGGAGGAAGCGATAAAGAATGGATACGAGGAAGTCCAGCCGCCATATATGGTAAATGCCATCTCGGCATACGCAACCGGACAGTTGCCCGATAAGGATGACCAGATGTACCATGTTGGTCTCGATGATTTCTATCTTATTCCGACGGCCGAAGTCCCGGTAACCAACATTTACCGGGATCTGATCCTGAAAGCTCATGATCTCCCGGTAAGAAACGTTGCCTATTCCGGTTGTTTCCGGAGAGAAGCCGGTTCATACGGGAAAGATGTCAGAGGATTGAACCGGTTGCATCAGTTTGATAAAGTTGAAATCGTGCAAATCGCCCATCCCGATAAATCTTATGACATTCTTGAAGAGATGGTGAACTATGTTTCCGGACTTCTTTGGAAGCTCGAACTTCCTTTCAGGATATTGAAGCTTTGCGGCGGGGATATGAGCTTCACTTCTGCACTGACCTATGATATGGAAGTTTGGTCGGCTGCCCAGGGACGTTGGCTTGAAGTTAGTTCGATTTCAAATTTTGAGACTTTCCAGTCAAACCGGATGAAACTACGATTTAAAGATGAATCCGGGAAAATCCACCTTGCCCATACCCTTAACGGAAGCGCCTTGGCCCTTCCCAGGATTGTGGCTGCGCTCCTGGAAAACAACCAGACAACCGGCGGAATCCGGATCCCGGAATCCCTTGTCGCTTATACCGGATTTGAGATCATCGATAAATAAATGTATTTATGATTTGAGAATTATGAATTACGATAAAACGTTTTTTTTCTTATTCCGTTAATTTATATCTTTGTCTCTTAACAATTTTCAACCATGAGAAAGTTTTTCCTTTTATTTATTTTATTTTTATCGACAACGCTCGTTTTTGGAGAGTTCACGATAGGCATCAAAGTCGGCTATAATGCCGCTAAACTTTCAACCAGTATTGATACAATCTCTACAACTTTCAAATCCGGTTTTCAAGCCGGAATATTTGTCAGGATCGGGAAACGGGTTTATTTCCAGCCGGAACTTTACTATACGACCCAGGGGGGGGTCTTTTCAAGCAATCTGTCGAACTGGGAACAAAATATAAAGTTAGGTTCACTCGATGTTCCGGCGCTTGTAGGATTTAAAATCATCAACCACGATAAACTTAATCTCCGTATCCTTGCGGGGCCTGTGGCTTCATTCATTGTCAACAAAACTATTTCCGAAGCCGAGGGGGTTATCAATCCAATTACCAGTGCCGACATTAATTCGATCAACTGGTATATCCAGGCCGGGGCGGGTCTTGACATCTGGAAATTTACCCTCGACGTCCGGTACCAGATTGGGTTAAATCAATTGATTAAAGAAGTGAATGATGTCAATTTCAATACCCGTAATAATGTATGGGTAGTCAGTTTGGGATTTAAGATCTTTTAACCAGGTATTGCCCTATGCTCCGGAAAGTCATCTTATTTCTTGCTATTGCCGGATCTTTTTTGCTCATCTTGGGTTCATGCAACAAACTGACAATAGAAGATCCTCCTATTGCCAATTGGGAAGATTTTGGATCCGATTCAGTCAAATTGAATGTTTTTATCCGGACGAAAGATGGTTTTTTACTAACCGGTCAATATGTTAACCTTGCTCTTTCGCAGGATAGCCTGGATAAATCAATTCTGGTCCGGAAAGTGGCTACCGACGGATATGGCAGTGCTCAATTTCCCCGGCTTTTTCCCGGTACTTATTACTTTAAATGCTATGCAAACTATGGGGGAACGAACCTTATCGGGTCCTCTTTTCTTTTTCTCCCTCCTATTGAGAAACTGGACACCTCTGTAATGCTCACAGTACTCTGATTAACGGTGAAAGTCAACGGAAAGAATTACCGGACCGTCTGGATGGAAAACTCATCCGTATTTTTCATCAATCAAAATCTGCTTCCTTTCGAGTTTCAGATCAGCCGGGCTGATAACTATCTTCAATGTTGTCATGCAATCCGGACTATGATGGTCCGGGGAGCCGGTGCGATCGGAGCCATGGCAGGTTTCGCGATGGCTCAAGCTTTCGGACAAGCTCCGGCTAAGAACCGTAAAGGTTTTGTTGAGGAGGCGAAAAAAACAATCGAATCGACAAGACCCACAGCGCGGAACCTTTTCCATGCCACAGAAAAAGTTTTTGATCGTGGGCTGAACTCGGTTGAAGAGGCAATTGCAATGGCTCAATTTCTTGCTGATAAAGATGTGGATGATTCACGGAGGATTGGCGAATTCGGCCAGGTTCTTCTAAAGGACGGGATTCGTATCGAAACCCACTGTAACGCAGGATGGCTGGCTTTTGTGGATTACGGCACCGCTCTTTCTCCTGTTTACCTGGCACATTCTGCCGGAAAGAAGATATTCGTCTTTGTGGATGAAACCCGGCCCCGCGGCCAGGGATCAAGGCTTACCGCCTGGGAGTTGCATCAGGCCGGCGTTCCCCACCGGATCATTCCCGACCATGCAGGCGCTTCCCTGATGGCACAAGGTAAAATTGACCTGATGATCACCGGAGCCGACCGAATCGCTGCAAACGGTGATGTTGCAAATAAGATCGGGACTTTTGAGAAAGCAATCGTTTCACGGGAATTGGGAATCCCGTTTTATGTGGCAGCTCCGTTATCGACATTTGATCTGAATTGTCCGGAGGGGAATAACATACCTATTGAAGAACGCGATGAGGATGAGGTGCTTTTCCAGGAGGGGATCATGGAGGATGGAAGTTACGCCCGGATACGAATCTCCTCCCCGGGCTCTCATGCGGTAAATCCGGCTTTCGATGTGACCCCGGCAAAATACATAACCGGAATCATAACCGAAAAAGGGATCATCCAACCCGATCATGCATCCATTGTATTTGCATCGTCCCGATAAAACAGAGGCGATTTGTTCTTTTTCGAAAAATCCGGGCGGGATCAGAGTTTGTGAAGGAATTGTTTCCAATAAAGAATAAATCGGAAAACGGAGAAATGGTTTGTCAGGCTGCTTAATTATTGTTTTACTTTTGTGCACGAAAAAATTGTTTTTTGATTATTCCCCGACACGTGCCGAAACGGAGCTATTTCCAGGATATACTCAGTATTTTAGGAAGTAATGTGACGGTTACCATCTGTAACCTCCTGAATGGCATCCTGCTCTCAAGAGTTCTCGGAGCTGCGGGTTTTGGTCTTTATTCTTCCATCATTGTCGTTCCAATCATCGTGATCGGCTTCACACAGCTTGGAATCCGGCGTTCGGCCATCTATCATATTGGGAATAAAATCCTGCCGGAGGAAAGCATCGTCTCTGCACTTTTTATACTTTTATTATATACCAGCGTCCTAAGTATCCTTATATGCGGTTTCGTTTATTTTTTCTCAATAACCCAACCCTTCGACCCGCTGATCATCGTACTTATCCTGATCACTATTCCATTATTACTGGTCAATGTATTTGCCGGCGGAGTGTTTCTCGGGAAGGAAGAAATACACCGCGCCAGCATTCTGAATGCCGGTCCTACCATTCTGACTTTAATAATGACTGTTGTATTTGTTTGGATTCTTAAACTTTCCATACTGGGAGCTTTTATTGCCATTTTTATTGCCAATTTCGTCATGTTTCTGTTTGTCTATCGTATCATCATCCGGAACTATCAGTATAATATCACCTGGAAATATCATGAACCCATTATGAAAAGCATGGTCAAGCTTGGCATTGTTAACGCCATTGCAATTTTTGTCATGCAACTGAACTACCGCCTGGATATTCTCATGCTAAAAAAACTATCTGCCCTCGAAGAGGTGGGTTTCTATTCCGTAGCCATGCAAATCGCCGAACAATTATGGCACATCCCTTATGCCATTGAATCGATCGTCCTGAGCCGCAGCGCCAATACCCAGAATGATAAACTGGTTCATAAAACGGTTGCTTCAATCTTCCGGGTCTCTCTCCTGGCGGCTTTCCTGCTCGGAATAATTATTTTTTTCGTAGCTCCTCTCCTGGTCCCTCTTATCTTCGGTCAGGACTTCGCACACAGCGTACCCATGATCCAGATTGTGCTGCCTGGAATTCTGTTCCTCGTAGGTTTTCGTATTCTTAACAGCCGGCTGACCGGGATGGGAAAGCCCCAGATCGCGATTTTTACTTTTGCTCCGGCACTGTTTATTAATTTTATCCTCAATCTCTTTCTGATCCCCAAATATGGCGGTATCGGAGCTGCCTGGGCGACCAATGTCAGTTATGCAGTCGGCTCTTTGATTTTTGTCGTACTTTATTCACGTTTTGTACATATGCCGATTGCTGAGATCCTGAGATTTCGTAAAAGTGATTTCTATTTTTTCAAAACAGTACAAAAGCCGATCCTGAATGGGAAACACAAAGACAAATAAACCTTTCAGTCTGACCGGCTGATTTTTCTTTCGGCTTCTTTGGCAAGTCTGTCATAATAATCGGCCTTTACAAGGTCATTCTTTTGAGCAAATAACCGATTCAGTAACCGGTAGATATCAAGGGAAGGATGCTTCGCCGATATCTGTTCCCAAAAAGGCAGGGTAGTGAGGGAATCCGACGGATCCGGTTTCATTTTAATCAATAAGTATGTTTTTGCAAGAGCATTGATTGCATTAACATTGTCGGGATATATCTTTAATGCTTGTTTCAGATGTAAAATAATAGTTTGCCGTTTCTCCTCAACAACCTGAAGGGATTCCTTAAAAGATGAATCGGAAGTCAATGATTTCAATAAGAAAGTGGCATACTGGGTGTTGGCATTTGTTGAGTTATGTAAATCTGCAATGTCGGTGGTAAAAAGAGTTTCCGTATTCTTCCATCTTGTATTTCGGTTCATTGTCACAAGGGTATACGGTACCATAAAAATGATAATTAATGCAAGAATTTCAAGACGGGCGTCAACTTCAATGGTTAAGGTTTTAGGGTCCGTATTGAACAATGAAAAAATGGCATATACCAAAGCAATGCAAAACCCCAGAGAAGCCGTGAATACATGTTGTTCAGCAACCATACCATTCACCGGAAAAAATAAGTTTGAATAAGGTAAAATGGCTAAAAGATACCAAAGGACGGCAAATGAAAGGATTTGTTTCCGGCGGAACTTCCGGATTACGAACAGAAGCAATATCCCGTGAATCAACACGGAGCATATTGCCCATAAATTCGTAAGAGTAACTGTTTGAATCATATCAAACCCGTAATAATAGGCAAAGGAGACCGGATAGACCAATAGCTTCAAATAAAAAAGCAGTGCCATGAATGAGGTTCCAAGCCGGATCCAAAGATTCTTTTCAAAATAAAGAGGATTATTTCCATAAGTATTTTCAGAAAAAATTCCCGGAATAAAAAGCCTGGTAATAAGAATGCCGATAACAGCGATGAGGATCAGGGCGAAAAGAAAAGGGATGCATTTGCGGATCGGCATTCCGGAATAAAAACGAAGGACAACGGGAACAAGGAGGATAAAGACTACGATGGAAGATTTGCACAGGAACCCGATGAGGAAAAAAACCAGCGCCATTATCAAACGCCAACGACTTCGTGTTTCCGAATAGTCGAGCAGGAACCATATCGATCCTGTGGCGCATAAGAATGCCAACATTTCGCCCCGGTTTCTCAGGCTTGCGACTACTTCGGTATGAACCGGATGGGCCATAAACAACAGGGTGATAAGAAAGGGAAAAAGGATATTGTACCGGTTTAGTATTCGTTTCAGCAGAAAAAAAAGTAATATTGAGAGAAAGAAGTAGATCAGCACGTTGAATACATGGCTCAATCCGGGGCTTTCACCAAACAGCTCATATTCCAGGATAAAGGTCAGGACAGTAATGGGTTGATAACAATTATCGTAAGGAATTCCGATTCCGGAATCAGAATAATTTTGTGTAGAGAATATGATTGGGATTGCCTTGATGCCAGACCTTACGATTTGATTATGGGTTACCTGTTCATCGCCAAAAGCATAATCATTCAGTATGGTATTTCCATAGAGAATACAGGTAATGATCAGAAAAAAAAGAAAAAAATACTGGTTTGCTTTTCTTGTTGAAAATGGCTTGATCTCAATATTCTTAGGCCTACGGATCTTTCCAACTCCGTAGGATCGTTTCCGTCGAGTGGATAATGGTTTTACCGTAGAATTCGCCATTCCTTTGCGACTTTATACAAAAATAACTATTTCTTTGAATTGGTTTCGACTTCCCGGGCAATGGCGACAAAATCACAAACGGAAAGCTGTTCGGGACGGAGCGAAAAAAATTCAACTGGAAACGAAGACTCGGCAGAGGTTTCGGGAGAGATCAAGGTTTTCAATGAATTCCTGAGGATTTTTCTTCTTTGGTTGAAAGCGGTCTTTACGACCCGGGTAAATACGATTTCGTCGCAATCAAGTTTCAAAACACTGTTCCTTCTAAGACGGATGACGGCCGATTTTACTTTTGGCGGGGGATAAAACACCGATTCATTAACCGTGAACAGATATTCGATATCATAATAAGCCTGCAAAAGAACGCTCAGAATTCCATAGGTTTTGCTTCCCGGCTGCGCTGCAATCCTCATAGCGACTTCTTTCTGGAACATTCCAATAACCTCCGGGATACGATCACGAAATTCGAGCACCCGGAAAAGGATCTGCGAAGAGATGTTGTATGGAAAATTACCGATAAGGGTAAATTGCTGTGTATGAGGCGCAAACAAAGACAAATTAAACTTCAGAAAATCGGCCAGAATGAGGCGCCCTGAAATGGATGGATAAGTGAACTGTAAAAAATCGACCGCCTCCCGATCAACCTCCATAAAAAATGGATCCAGCAACCGATCTTGTAATAAATATTTTGAAAGGACACCCGTTCCTGGTCCGACTTCAAGGATCACCGGATATTTGTGGTCAACCAGTCCAATGATTTTCCGAGCGGTATTTTCATCACGTAAAAAGTGCTGACCATATCTTTTTTTCGGGATCATAGTCATTGGTTGTTATCTCCCCTTAATGCCCGGAACCTTTTCCTGGCTTCCGGCACATAAATACTAGAGGGATATTTATTCATGAGTTCCTGGTATATCTCCTTGGCTTTTTGCTTGTTATCCAGGTTGAAGTCATTTAGTTTTGCCCTTTCCATTAAAGCTTCGTCGGCCATAACACCGTCGGGATAATCACGTACGATGATTTCCAGTAAACTGTCTGCCCCGGAGGTAAGTCCCTTTTTCTGGAAAATTGCAGCCTTTTTATACAACACTTTATCCATGATCGGATGATCCGGGAACATTCCTGGAACAGAATCCAGGGATTGAATGGCCAACTCCTCTTCATTCCGGTAATCAAGAAGGTCTCCTCTTGCGAACATGCCCAGTGCCACAGTGCCACTGTCGGGATCATAATTTTCGCTGATCAGAAGCGAAAGCGCTATCGCGTCATTCGCAATAAACTTTGAGGTAGCTGCTTTTAAGATATCCAACTGCGCGCGCGCCCATTCAAACTCACCAATATAAAAGGAAAGACGGGCATTTTTGAACTTGGCTTCCTGTCCAAGCACATCATTTTTAAAATCTTTATATACCTGTTGGTAAAGCAACGTAGCTTCCCATACATCTCCGGTAAATAACAATATATCCGCTAATTCCATTTTGCACTTTGACCGTTCTGTTTCCGTAAGACCGGGGATGTCGATGGCCCGGTCAAGGATTTCAGTAGCTTCTGTGGGATTGCCCAGATAAAAAGCTTCAAGGTGGGCGAGATTTCTCATGAGCGACAAGTTAGATGCATTTTCACCAAATTTCTGAAGCTCCAGGGTAAAATCCTTTTGTAACGTTTCAAGAGAATGTTTCTCCGGTAAAGCATCAGCAAGGATTTTCAGATACCGTGTATTAAGGAGTTCAACGCGACATTGGTCATAATATAGGCTCCCGGGTCCTTTAGAAACCATGTATCCATAAGCATCGAGCGCCACCTCATAATTGCTGTTTGCAACAGCAAGCGAAGCAACCTCCATGATCCGTTCCCCATTCTCTCTAAGCCTCCGGTCAAGCGATTTGGCCTGGATTAACGCAAGTCCAAAATCCTTTTGCTGAAGGGAATACCAGCAAAGCAGTTCGGAATAATAAGTTTTATCGGGATCTTTTTGAACTCTCCCCAGCAAGATTGTCCGGAGAACTTCACTTTTTTCATTCTCTTTATCGTCAGCCAGAATATTTTGAAGCTTGTCCTCCACCAGGTTCAGATAAGATCTGTTGATCTCAAGTAAATTCAAGTACTCGCCGATAGCACTCTTGGTTTCTCCTTCCCTCTCGAAAATCGCCGCTAATTCAAAAGAGAAAGGATAAGCGTTGTTCATCAAGGTTCTCCCCCTGAGATAGGTTCTTACCGCATATTCATTTTCTCTTTTAGTGATAAAGGCATTTGCCAGGTTGATGATTTGCATTTGATCAGGTTCCAATTTTTTTATCGCTTCCTCGTAATGCTTTTTTGACTTTTCAATATTTCCTTCGCGATAATAAATATAACCCAGATCGACCAGATAGTTGAGCAACCGTTTATCGTTTTTCTGCTGTTTCAGTGCTAACCGTTCCGCTTTCCCATATTCTTTCATTTCAACGAGACAAAAAAGCAGATAGGAATAGTAGTACGTGCTGGGCGTTTTGTCATAAAGTTGCTGAAAAACTTCAGCAGCTTTTTCAAAATCCATACTTTGGTATAACTGGATGGCAAACTGCTCGTCATTTCCTTTGGTTGAAGCATTTGGCTGGAAAGGCACCAGGGTAGGGTTATTGACGGGGTGATCCTGAGCAAAGCAAGAAGAGATGAAGAGTGAAGATTGAAGAGTGAGGACAACAAGGAGACAGCAGAATGTCTTACGTGGTATATGGAAAATAAATCCAATGACCGAAAAGTTCAAGGATCGGGTGAAAATGGACATGTTTTATTTACTCCCCTCTTTAAGGAGATTAATTGTAAACCAGGCCATCAGCCCAACACCGGTTTCAAGGCTTGATTCATCCACATTGAATGTCGCAGTATGAAGATTTGAAGAAATCCCCTTAGGTTGATTGGCAATTCCAAGCCGGTATAAACAGGATGGAACTTTTTCGGCGAAATAAGCAAAATCTTCAGCGGTCATCCTTTTTTCAATTTCTTTGACATTTTCCCTCCCCAGATATTCCACCGCCAACCCTTCTAATCTGCTGCTTAGGAATGGGTCGTTATTTAAAAACGGATAACCGCGGGAGACCTTGAAATCGCATTGGGCTCCCATTCCCTCTCCAATTGAAGTCGCCAATTTCCGGATTATCTCATGAATTCGAAGGCGCCATGATTCGTCATAGGTACGAACAGTCCCTTCGATTCTAACCTCATCCGGAATGATATTAGTCCGGCCTTCTCCCGTGATCTTCCCGAAGGAAACCACAGTCGGAATAAGCGGATCGGCATTCCTGCTAACAACCTGTTGAACTGCGACGATAATATGAGAAGCAATAAGGATGGGATCAACAACCTGATCGGGAGTGGCGGCATGACCGCCCTTTCCCCGGACGGTAATAAATATCTCGTCGGTAGAAGCCATATAGGGTCCGCCTTTTAATCCAATTTCCCCGGCCTCAAGGGTGTTAATGACATGTTGCGCAAGAATATAATCGGGTCGGGGATTTTCAAGTATTCCCTCCCCGATCATCCTGACCGCTCCACCGGGGTAAGTCTCTTCCGACGGCTGAAAGATCAGTTTTACGACGCCTCCAAAGTGATCTTTCATTCCGGTTAAAATATGGGCAACTCCCAGAAGACATGCCATATGAACATCATGGCCGCAGGCATGCATTTTTCCTGGAAAAAGAGATTTATAGTCAACCGTATTTTGTTCTGTCACCGGTAAAGCATCCATATCAGCACGTAACGCCACACAGGCCGAACCGGATTGTTTACCATGAATCAAACCCGTGACACCCGTTCCAGCTATCCCATTTCGGTAAGGAATGTCATATTCTTTCAATTTTCTGCAGATGAATTCCGCGGTTTGAAATTCTTCGCAGGAGAGTTCAGGGTATTGATGAAAATGCCGGCGAAAGTCAACGACATCGGAAAAAATTTCCGAAGCTTTGCCTTTAATTGAGTTTTTAATTTCTTGCATAGTAAATAACCATTCACTAAGAAGAGCAAAGGTATGAAAAAAGCTTTGTTTGTACTCAGTCTCTGGTCGTTTCTTTCAAAGACGATTATCAGACAAACGACTGTAACTCATATAACTTCCTATAAATTCCATTTTCCTCAAGAAGTTTTGTATGAGTGCCTCGTTCCATAAGATGCCCGTTTTGAAGGACAATGATTTCATCGGCAAACTGGGTGGTCGAAAGACGATGGGCAATAACAATAGAGGTTCGGTTTTTCATCAGGTTTTCAAGCGCCTGTTGCACCAGCCGTTCCGATTCGGTATCCAGTGCGGAAGTTGCTTCATCGAGGATCAGGATAGGTGGATTTTTCAGAACAGCTCTTGCAATACTCAACCGCTGACGTTGTCCTCCGGATAACTTGATGCCACGATCGCCGATATTAGTCTCATATCCGGAGGGCATTCGTTCAATAAATTCATGGGCATTTGCTACTTTGGCAGCAGCAATGACTTCTTCCAGGGTCACTTTGTCCATGCCAAATGCGATATTGTTGACTACCGTATCGTTGAAAAGGATGGTTTCCTGGGAAACGATTCCCATTAAACCGCGAAGATCGCGGATCTTAAGGTCACGAATATCAATTCCATCTATCAGAATCTGTCCCTGATTGCAATCATAAAACCGGGGTAAAAGATCCACCAGCGTTGATTTTCCTCCGCCGGAAGGGCCGACCACTGCAATTGTCCTTCCTTTGGGAATGACCAGATTAATATTGTTCAATACCGGTTCCAGTGCATAGGAGAAGCCGACATTCCGGTATTCAATTTCAGCGCAAAAATCCTTTTTTACCTCGGCATCTGGTTTTTCAACGATCACTTCAGGTTCGTTCATGACATATTCAATACGTTCAACTGAAGCTGCTCCTTTTTGAATATTATAAAAGGCCTGCGTGATGGATTTGGCCGGAGGAATTACCTGGGAAAAAGTCGCCAGGTAGACAAGGAAAACCGATGCGGTCAAAAAATTCCCGGGGGTAAAAACCAGTTGACCACCATACCATAGAACGGCCGTGAGGATAACAGCGCCCAGAAATTCACTGAGGGGGGACGCCAGATCGCGTTTCCGGTACAAATTGATCATTAAGCGAGCGTATTCCTGGTTGGTCTGTCGAAAACGCATATCGGCAAAGTCAATGGCATTAAATGCTTTGATGATGCGTAATCCCGAAATGGTTTCTTCAATCATCGATAAAATAAGCCCCATCTTTTTCTGTCCTTTGACCGAGGTTTTCTTCAGGCTTTTTCCTATTCGTCCGATAAAAAATGTACTGATGGGAAGGATAATTAATACATAAAGCGTTAATGTCGGACTGATGATAAACAGGAAAACAAGATAAGAGATGATTTGGATAGGATCCCGGAATACCATTTCAAGGGAGGTCATGATCGACCACTCAATTTCCTGTACATCGGTTGTGGTCCTGGAAATGATATCTCCTTTTCTTTGTTCGCTGTAATAAGATAACGGAAGGATCAGTACTTTTCTATATAAATTGTTTCGGATATCCCGGACTACGTAATTCCTGACCTTGGCAAGAAAATACATGGAGAGATACCGGAAGAGATTGCGCATGAAAAACAAAATGATGACTACGATACCAATATACAAAAGCATCCTTTTCTCGCCATAATAGTTAATCATGGTTCCAAAATAATAGTAAAAATTATCACGGATGGAACTTCCGTTCATTAAAGAACCGAGATCGGTCAGATCAATAGGAGGAGGTTTGGAGACATGTTTGGTGCTTTTAAAAAGCATATCCACGACAGGGATAAACAGCGTAAAGGAGACCAGTGAAAATAAGACAGAGAGAATATTAAAAAGAATATTTAAAGAGGTATTACCCCAATAGGGTAATACGTGACGCAAAATTTTTATCAGACTTTTCATCGGAACAAAGATAAAAATTTTCAAGAGTTTTGTTTAATTAATTATCCGATTCAGACACAAATCGCCTACCCGTGACCGTCAATCTTTTTTATATCTTTGTTCCATGGAATCGACTCGTCAGCAAAAAATTGCCCGGTTAATCCAGAAGGAAACGGGATTGATCTTTCAGCAGGAATTACGTGAGTTGTGCAAAGGGGCGCTGGTAACTGTTACCAAGGCCAATATCTCGAGCGATCTTTCCGTTGCCAGGATCTATCTGAGCCTGTTTGCCACCAAGGATAAAGAGGGACTACTCGACCATATCCGGCATCATGGGAAAGAGATACGTCATTGCCTTGGAAACCGCGTGCATAATCAACTTCGGATCATTCCCGAATTACAGTTTTTTCTGGACGATTCCCTGGATTATATTGATAAAATCGACGACCTTCTGAAATCATGATATTATTGGCCGGTTTCCCCGGTATAATGAACAGCAATGCATTACGATCCCATAAAAAAATCCCTTGGAACGATTTTTAATAAGACTCCTTTACTACGGATTCTTTTTTACAAACTTTTAGACCTTCTTCTTCTCCGGGCATGGCACGTAAAAAAGGAACTTAAAACATGGGCAAAGGGATCCCTGAAAAATGATTCCGACCCCCTTTCCGGCAGGCAGAGATGTTGGATTCTGGATGCCGGTTCAGGCTTCGGACAATATACCTTTTTTCTTTCCAACCTGATTAAGGATGCCTGTATTCTTGCTATTGATGTAAAACAGGAACAAATTACCGATTGCAATACTTTTTTTACCCGGATCGGAAAAACGGATGTGTTGTTTGAAAATGCTGATCTTACTACCTTTACCATTCCCGACAAATTCGATTTGATCCTTTCGGTAGATGTGATGGAACATATTGAAGAGGATGAAAAGGTTTTTCGGAATTTCTTTGATTCACTAACTCAGGAAGGAATGGTTTTGATCTCCACACCATCCGATCTGGGTGGTTCTGACGTCCGTGATCACGAGGAGGAGAATTCATTTATTGAGGAACATGTTCGCAACGGATACGATATCGATGCTATTCAGGAAAAATTAAAACGCGCTGGTTTTTTCAGGACTGAAGCTCACTATACTTACGGAAAACCCGGACAGCTTGGTTGGAAATTATCGATGAAATTTCCGATCCTGATGCTGAACCGGTCTAAAATATTTTTTATCCTTCTTCCCATCTATTACTTATTTGCCTATCCCCTGGCGCTGATTTGTAATACCCTCGACGTCATGCTTCCACAGCCAACCGGTACCGGGCTTATCGTAAAAGCCTGGAAATAATTTCCGGGTATTTTGTAACTTCGCCAAAAAACAACTTTGAATTTTCCTTTTTACATAGCCTGCCGCTATCTCATTTCGAAAAAATCGCATAACATCATCAATATTATTTCAGCCATTTCCGTGGTGGGCGTTACTATCGGGACAATGGCTTTAATCATCGTTCTATCGGTTTTTAACGGATTTGAGAAATTGGTCGTTTCCCTATTCAATTCCTTTGATCCCGATCTCGTCATCACGGCGAAAGAGGGAAAAACGTTTAAAAGCACAGACATCTTTGAAGAGGGATTGCGTAAAGTTCCCGGAGTGCTGTATCTGACGGAAGTCATCGAAGAGAATGCTCTTTTGAAATATAAGGATAAACAATCGATTGTAACGATTAAAGGAGTGAGTGAAGATTTTATACGGATGACGGGAGTCGATACGATGATTCATGAAGGAAAATTCCAGCTTCAGGAAGACATGCAGGATTTTACAGTGCTGGGTTATGGGGTTGCCAGTGTCCTGGGAACGAATTTAAATGATTATTTGAATCCCATCAATGTGTATGTCCCCAGGCGCACTTCATCATTTTCTTCGGGCATTGAAAATGCGTTTACCACGGAGTCTATCTTTCCTTCAGGATATTTTTCAATCCAGCAGGAATATGATATAAAATATGCGATCATGCCCTTGCGATTTGTTAAAAAACTGCTGGAATATGACAAGGAAATTACCGGCATCGAACTGGGGCTGGAGAAAGGAACTGACATAAATTCTGTTCAGAAACAGGTACAGGTCATTTCCGGGGAACGTTTTTTCGTTAAAAACAGGCATCAACAGCAGGAATTCCTTTTCCGGATTATGAAAACGGAGAAATGGGTGATATTTATGATTCTGACCTTCATCCTGATCATTGCAACATTTAATATGACCGGATCCCTCTCCATGCTAATTCTTGATAAAAAGAAAGATATTACTATCCTTCAGAGCCTTGGCGCAGGAAAACCCCTGATCAGAAGAATATTTCTTACTCAAGGCATGATGATTTCCATTTCGGGCGCAATCACCGGGCTTCTTCTCGGCGCTATCATCTGTCTGGTTCAGTTGAGATATAGCCTGATCAAACTGGGATCACCGGAAAGTACTTTCGTGGTTAGCGCATATCCTGTCAATATGCAATGGCTGGATTTCGTCTATGTTTTTATTACTGTGCTGACTATTGGTTTCCTGGCTTCCTGGTATACGGTTGCCAATATGCGTAAGATTGACTCGATCGTGATCCATGATGAATAACTTTATTTCTCAAACACTTTTTATTTGATTGTTGGAGAAGCAACCGGAAATTGTTTTCCATTGTCTTTTATTAATAATTCTCTCCATTGAATTCATTAATTTTTATAATTTTGTTAGATTATAAATTGAAGTTCAAACCTTAGAATATTAAATATGCAAAATCATTTACGTTTTTTCGTAGCCCTTTTCGTGATTGGATTAATGATCCCTTTTTACTCAACTGCCGGGCAATTTCAAATCAACAAAGGAAAATCCGAAGTAAGATATACGACTGCTTCGGCGCTGCAACTTTCCTTTGCAAGCCAGATTTCCTCATTGCGCTTTCAAGATGTTATCACGAAAAAAGGGGTATTTACCCAATTGTTCATTGATGGTTATGGTCAGAGTAGCTCCATTGGGGATCCCGACCTGCCTGCTTACCGCAAACTTATTGAAGTTCCTGCCGGCGCAGAATTCGATATTATTCTGAATAGTCAGCAATACAAAGAGTATAAATTGTCTGAGTTTGATGTTCAAAATCCCATCATACCCGTTCAGGCTTCTGTTTCAAAAGCAATCACCGATCCGGATCAGATTCCTTTTATATTTAATGAATCGACTTACCAACTCAACAAATGGTTAGGGGAGCCGCTTGTCCAGGTTACCCATGTGGGAATCATGCGTGATGCTCATATTGCAACTATTGTACTCTCTCCAATTCAATATAATCCTGTATCAAAATCAATCCGGGTCTACGAAAATATCGATGTAACCGTTATATTTAAAAACGCTGATCTTACTTCTACCCTTCAGCAAAAGACTAAATTTTATTCTCCATATTTTGGCAAACTTTATGACCAGTTCATCAATTACAATCCACCTGCTGATTCTTTAATCTTATACAGCCCGGTAACCTATGTTATTGTTTCCCCTCCAATATTTAAGTCTACCCTTAAGCCTTTTATTCACTGGAAGATACAAAAAGGATTTAAGGTCATCGAGGCTTACACCGATGATCCGGCCGTTGGTACGACTGCTGCCTCTATCAAAAATTATCTGCATGACCTTTATGATAATCCCCCGGAAGGTTATAACCCTCAAAGTTTTGTCCTGATCGTGGGTGATGTCGCTCAAATCCCACCTTCCTCCAACAGCGGCCAGGCTACTGATCTCCGGTATTGCGAATATACAGGTGATAATATTCCCGAAGCTTTCTACGGACGTTTTTCGGCTATAAACACGACCCAGCTTCAATCTTACATTGACAAGACCGTGGAATATGAAAAATATCTTTTCCCGGATGATACTTTCCTTGGCGAATGTGTTATGGTCTCCGGTTATGATCCAAACGGGAACGGATTGACTTACGGAAACGGACAAATTAATTATGGTACGGAAAATTATTTCGATACCCTCCATAATCTTCTTTCACATACCTATCTCCAGCCGGAGCCGGGTGGTGGAAACTATTCTCAGAACATCCGGAATAATGTTTCCAATGGAGTTTGTTATGCAAACTATACTGCCCACGGCGGGGTCGACGGATGGTCGGACCCGTCATTCAATAATAGCCAAATCGCTGCTTTGCAGAATGCACACAAGTATCCGTTAATGGTCGGCAATTGTTGTCTTACCTCTTCCTTTAACTCTACATGTTTTGCCGAAGAGGTAACGCGTGCCATTAATAAAGGTGCTATCGGTTATATCGGCGCCTCAAACAATTCATTATGGTCGGAGGATTACTGGTGGGGGGTTGGCTTTAAATCTCTTTCTACCCACCCGTCTTATATGCCTCTTCATCTTGGAGCATATGATGTTACTTTCCATGACAAGGGCCAACCTTTGGAAAAATGGTTTGTAACCCAGGGACAGATGGTAGTTGGCGGAAATATGGCCGTGCAGGAATCAGGTTCGAGCAATAAGCAATATTATTGGGAAATCTATAACCTCATGGGAGATCCTTCCCTGAGTATTTATTTTTCCATTCCTCCTGCCCTGACTGCTTCCTATCCTGATCATATTGCCCAGACAGAAACATCATTGACCGTGACATCGGAACCGTGGTCCTATGTTGCTCTTTCGGTAAACGACTCTATACTTCTTGATGCAAAACTTGTTGATTCTACCGGTACGACAACCCTGATGTTCGGTTCAATTCCCGCTTCCGACCAAGTTCGTATTGTCATTACAAAACAAAACAGGAAACCGATTATCGACAGTTTGCCCATTGCAGCGTTTTCTGTTATGCTGACTATTACCCCACAAAACGTTTGTATCGGCGATACTTCACAACTGAACGTGGAAGTTTCGGGAGGATCAGGAGTCTATACATATCAATGGAACCCTGTTACTTACCTCAGCGACATAACCAGCGCCACCCCTTATGCAATTGTACTTGAAAATATTACTTATACGGTTACGGTCAACGATGGCGCTAATGTCGTTACTTCATCACCCAAGGATGTTACCGTTATCGAAAGACCTGAAACCCCTGTCATTACTTTAACCGGAGATTCATTAGTATCCAATACTATAAACGGAAATCAATGGTACGCTAATGGGGTGGTTATTCCCGGAGAAACAGGACAATCGATCATCCCGAGCTTTAGTGGAAATTATTTCGTAATCGTATCGGATATCTCTTTTGAATGTCCATCTTTACCTTCCAATGTTATTCCTTATTACTTCTCATCATTACAGGATCCGGATCTGCAAAATATGGTTCAGGTTTATCCGGTTCCCAGCAAAGATTACCTGAATATTGCTTTCCGGCTGCCGGAAGATGGTTTAATCCGTATTAAACTTCTGGATGCCTTTGGAAAAGAGGTAAGGATCCTTTATGATCAGACCAACCTTCTGACTGGGAATCATTCAGTTGGTATTCCCTGTTCTGATCTTGCAACTGGTATCTACTATTGTCAGGTTCAAACGAAATCCTACAATATTGTTAAAAAAGTATTCATAACCAAATAACTTTAAGACCCAATATTTTATGAAAAAGATCATCCTTGTGTTGGTATTTCTGGGGTATTCATTTACCGGCTTCAGCAACCATTGGGTAGCCATCAACTCCCATAGCCCATCTCCTTCCAAAACACAACTTGTTTCTTCAACGATAGATCGCTCTGTTATCCATATAACCCTTGATGGTTTTTCATTAAATGAGGTTATAACCCCGAAAGGTCCGGCCAAAGTAGTCATAATCGATAAAGCCACCCCAATCCTGGAGTCGGGAGCACCCGATCTTCCCAAGATTACAACTTCGCTGATTATTCCTGACCTGGCGGAGATGAGTACCCGTATTATTGCTTCCAGCTACAAGGAATTCGAAAACATAGAAATAGCACCTTCCAAGGGAGTAATTATGCGAGACCAGGATCCTGCAACCATACCTTTTTTTTATGGGAAATCCTATGAAACGGATAAGTTCTATCCCGGTTCGCTTACTGATACAAGAACACCTTATATTCTCCGTGATTTCAGGGGTCAGACAGTCATTGTTTATCCATTTCAATACAATCCGGTTACAAAAACACTCAGGGTTTATTATGATATTACTGTTGAATTATATAAATCGGGTGAAACAGGGTTAAATCCATTGACCCTGAAATCCGGTAAAACAAGGATTAATCCCGAATTCCGTTCGGTATATATCAACCAGTTTCTTAATGCAGAATTTACCGACTATACCCCCACTGAAGAGTATGGCCGGATACTGGTCCTCTGTCATGGACCTTTCATGGAAGCCATGCAACCCTATGTTAATTGGAAAAGATCGATCGGCTACCCTACCGAAATAGTAGATATTGCCACGGTCGGAACTTCAGCTTCGGTAATTAAATCCTATATCGCAAATTATTACAACGAAAACGAAGATCTGACTTTTGTTTTACTCGTTGGAGACGCCCCTCAGATTCCTACAAATCAGGGTAGCGGTCTTGGCGGTCCATCCGACAATGCTTATGGTTATATTGTTGGTAATGATCATTATGCGGATGTCTTTATCGGAAGATTTTCTGCCGAGAATGTTGGTCATGTGCAGACACAAGTTCAGAGAACCCTTGAATATGAGGCTAACCCTTCCTGGAGGATAGACGACTGGTACTCAACCGTTATTGGTATTGCTTCAAATCAGGGACCCGGGGATGATAACGAATATGATTATGAGCATATCCGTAACCAACAGGAAAAGTTGCTTGATTATACCTATACCTGGAATCCGGAACTTTTTGAAGGTTCTCAGGGAGGGAATGACGCGCCCGGAAATCCGTCAACTGCACTGGTTGCTACCGCCGTCAACGATGGTTCTTCCCTCATTATCTATTGTGGCCATGGCAGCACGACTTCCTGGGGTTCTTCAGGATTCAGCAATTCAAATGTCAATAATCTCACCAACCAGGGGAAACTGCCTTTCGTCTGGTCGGTCGCTTGTGTCAATGGCGAATTTATGAATACCACATGCTTTGCTGAAGCCTGGCTTCGCGCCACAAAGGACAGTGTACCCACCGGCACCATTGCGTTCCTGGGAGCTACTATCAACCAGAGCTGGGATCCTCCCATGGCCGGACAGGACGAGATGACCGACATTCTGATCGAAACCTATCCCAACAACATTAAGCGGACTTTTGCCGGAATATCGATTAACGGATGCATGAAAATGATCGAACAGTATGGAACCGATGGACAGAATATGGCCGACACATGGAACGTTTTTGGTGACCCAAGTATTATGGTCCGTACAACGAATCCCGATACTATGTTGGTTGTTCATGATACCTCATTTATGATTGGTGATACCTCCCTGAGCGTTCTTTGTAATTTACCAGGAGCCCGTGTAACTGCCACGTTGAGAGATACTATCCTCGCCACTGCACTGATTGCCGACAGTATTTGTATATTGACCTTTCCGGCGCTGCAAACCGAGGGGGATACGGTTCACCTTCTCGTATTTGCTTACAACTATGTTCCTTACCAGACAGAAATTCTGGTTAATGCTTATGCTCCTTCCGTGGAAGCTAATTTCACCGCTTTGCAAACGACAATTTTCGAATCTGATACCATCCATTTTATTGATGAGTCGACCGGTGATGTTAACAGTTGGATCTGGAGTTTCCCGGGTGGTACTCCTTCAACTTCAACTGAGCAAAATCCAGCTGTCGTCTATGAAAATGATGGTGTTTATGATGTTCAGTTGATTACAGGAAATGGTATAAATTATGATACCCTGACCAAAAGCAATTACATCCATGTCGATTTCTCATCTTCTGCCGGCGAAGAAACTCGTAATTTCATCTGTGCTGTTTCTCCCAATCCGGGTCAGGGGAATTTTGTACTGAATATTACCACCCCGAAACTGGATCAAATAAATCTCCAGGTATTTAATATGGTTGGTAACACTGTTTACAGGGAATCCAATATTTCGGTAAATGGATCAATAAGAAAAGGGATCAATCTGGCTCATCTGCCTCAAGGTATATATTTCCTGAAAATAGAGGGTAGCACTTCGACCATGACCCAAAAAATAATGATCCAGAAGTAACACCAATCATTCCTGAAACGGATATTTAATTTAGAGTCGTTATTCGGGATCTGTGGTAGCCTTGGTCTTTATAACATGATAGATTTCTTTGCCATCATCGTTATAAATGAATGAAAGAACCCAGCAATGTTCGGCCTTCCAGTTTTCCGGGAATTGATAAGTATATAACTTATTGTAAACCTTTGTAAGGTCAACAGACGTGGTTAATTGTTCTCCCCAATTTCCGTTTATGACCCCACGAAGCATATTCATAAAAACATAATCTTCAATAATGGGTACCGGGCCTGCAAGGGTATCTTTATTTTGTTGCGGAGAAATAATACTGTCCTCTAAAATGCAAGTGACAAGATTAAAAGTTCCGTCTAATTGTAAAAGAAACTTAGTATCGATGCTGGTAGTCAATGTTCTGGTACTCTCCGAATAACTGTTTTTTATGGTCATGATAGCGGCTTTCGGTAATTCGACCGCAGCTTGGACTGCGCCTCCCCATAATTTTGGACTCATAAAGGTATTCTTTCCGGAAAAAAAAGTCCGGTTTACAAGTCCACTGGGAGCTGATTCAATTTTAAAATAAGAACTCCATTCATTTCCAGCTGCTGTCATATAGTTAGCAGTGAATTTCCCACTGGGGTCAGGGGTTGCAAAATAAGTTGCATGAACGGCCATCACATATACCTGTCCACCATATAATTGCTCCAGATCATCTGCCATAATCGCAGCAAGCGGACAATTTACGCATTTATGGCCGGTATAATCTTCAATCAGCACCATCCGCTTGGTAGTATCACCCCCGGAGGGTTTCACCGTAGCATAAGGTTCGGAGACCTTATCACAGGCTTGAAACAAACATGCTGCAAGAAAAAAAATCGGGAGTATCGGTTTCAAAACTTTCATATCAGTATTCAGATTATATCATTAAAAACTGCTTGTAATCGTTAATGTTAAACCGGTTGAGGCCGGAACATACCTGCAAACGCCTCCGATACACAAGATTCCTTCACGCTGCCTGCCATAGGATAATGAGACGCGGGTGGTATTGTAATTGAACCCTGCGCTGACTAAATAATAGTGTAGCCGTTGACTGGAAACCGGATTCCCATAATTCCACTGGTCCATTACCGAAAAAAACCATTTCGGAGAGATGGTCAGTTCAAGCAAACCTGCTACCCAGTTTCCTTTATCCTCCGCTGTAAAAAGTCCCTGTAATTCACCCCTCAATGAAACCTTTTTTGTTATCAGGTAAGTCAGATCCACCACTCCCGTATGTGAATAAACGATTCCATATTGATCGGTATGCCCTTCAACTACATCTTTATTATAGTTTATGTAATAATAGGTGAATATACCTTTCCATTTTTTACCGAATTTTTTATTTATCTCAATATTCAGATCCCGGTAATACAACTCGTTGCTAATGTCGAAAAAGGAAGAAGTATATCCCAACGTTCCCGTCTGGTCAACGGTAGTAGTATCATTCAATGGTTTTTTACCGATTCCATTCACCTGGGAATAGTTAAGGGAAACAGATAGGCCATTCTTCCCACCCAATTTTGAGTTTTTCTTTACTTTTAAAGTGATTGTTCCGGCAAATCCAAATTCTCCGTTTGGCTGAGTGGCATAAGGATACATTGAAGCAAGTGCATAAGTATGCTCGGTGGTAACCGAAGGGAGGTAATTGATATCGAGTTGATTGTTTGTAACGGTCCGGTCGGATTTATAACTCATATTATCGATCCTCTTTGCCTTCAGTGAAATTCCCAATCCTGTTCTGGAATAGGAAAGACTTGTAAAGAGTGCATCTCCATTTTTATAAATGTAATTATTCATTGCCGAGGGATCATTGATTTTATAGGCATACTCCGTATAAAAATTAAATCCGCCAACATCCAGATTAACGCGGCCACCATAAGTAGCAACATTTTCCGGTAATTTTAATTCATACAATTTATGGTTTTCAATAACCGTCATGGTTTTTCCTTTCTGATAATCGCTGACAAAACTCCCGCCAAATGTCAGTTTTACCTTTGAATCTGACATCTTGGTAAAAATGTCATTCAGATAAAAATCAGCGTCAAATCCCTTCACTACTCCACGGTTATTATCCTTAAATTGAACCCAGTAATCACGTTGAACTCCATATACTCCTTTTAGCGTTATGCCTTTGATTGGCATGAATTTGACACGGATTCCCCTCAAAGAATTATCATATCCAAGTGTCCATTCCTGATAAGTCCGAAACATAAGGCCATTGCCAAACTGTTCATAGAAGTTTCCCGCTGTAATATCAATTTTATCGTTTTTATAGTTTACATACCAGTAAGGAACTCCGAGTCCATCGTTTTGGATATCATAGCCTATCAATGGTGGGAGGTAAGCCTCAAACCTAAGCCCGGCTGAAAAATTTCCAATAGAATAATTGACTTCGGTATAGGTATTCATGCGAATCAGCTTCCCGTCGAGCGTCGAATCGGTAATGCCCATCTTAGAATCTCTGAGGTAATAAGCCGCATCCGCTTGGAAGCTCCCGCTGACGCTACTGTTTTTCAAAAAATCCTGACCGGTAACCGCCATAGGTATCTGCAGGCACAGGAATATTACTCCAAGGAAAAGATAAAATAAATTTTTCAAGACGATGTGGGTTTTATTGCAACTAATTGTTGAAATGCAAAGGTCATTTCAGATCTTCACCTTTGACCAGTTTCCTGATTTTGTCGATAAGCTCAAGTTCATTCCCTTCTGCATAAGTAGTACATTGCCAAACAATCTCTCCCTTACCATTGACCAGGAAGGTATGTGGAATCGGCCCGACATTCATAGCGCGTTTAAACTCGGAATTTTGATCCAGGAGCACCTCATACTCCCATGCTTTTCCATTGACCAGGGCTGAAACATCGCTGGAAGAACGCGTATTATCGACAGATACGGCATAAATTTTAACGCCTGTTTCTTCCTTCCACTCATCATACAGATCGGCAATTGCAGATAACTCTTTTTTACACGGGGTGCACCAGGTAGCCCAGAAATTAATTACAATTGGCTTTCCGTCGTTGCTAATATTCTGGGTGTTAAAAGGATTTCCCTTGATATCTTTTATATTTATTGAAGGGATTTTTTTGTTAAGAAGGGGGTTATTTGTCTGTGCAGATGCCAGTATGCCCAGAAAAAGGAAAAAAATAATCGGGGAAAATCGTTTCATAACAAGCTTATAGTTTGTAAGGGCCAAAAATACGTTTTTTTATGATACATAAACCTCCAGAATTTCACAAGACGGTTTCGGGAGAATGAAAATTGTTTCCATTTCGGCTGGAATCAGCATTGTTTCACCACGGATTAAAGAAACTTTTTGCTGGTTACAATGAATCTCGGCGGAACCATTAACACAAATGTACAGAATGAAAGAATCGACAGCCGTATAATCTTTATTGAAACTTTTGTCAAAATTGAGCATGTTCGTCGTAAAAAACGGACAATCGACTACGGTCACTGCCCGGTTTTTCTGATTTTTAAAATCTGTCCGGTAGGAATCATAATGACGGAAATCGATTGCTTCCAGCGCCAGGTCGGTATGTAATTCCCGTTGATTTCCCAAGTCATCAACCCGATCCCAATCATATATGCGGTAAGTAATATCGGAAGTCTGCTGAATTTCGGCAAGAAGTATTCCTGGCCCCAGAGCATGAATACGACCGGCAGGGATATAGAATGCATCCCCAGTGGCTACTTTCTCCATATTAAGGATTTCTTCCAGCGACTTTTGTTTCAAGTGTTTTAAATAAATTTCCCGGGTCATTTCCCGGGAAAAACCACTGAAAATTTTCGCTCCCGGATCGGCATCCAAGATATACCACATCTCCGATTTTCCATTCCCGATATTTCGTTTAGCGGCAATCTTATCATCCGGATGAACCTGAATGGATAGATAATCATTTGCATCAATGAATTTGATCAAAATCGGGAACTCATTCCCATATTTTTCAAATACTTTTTCGCCGACCAGATCATCCATAAAAATCTCAACCAGTTCATTCAATTCATTGCCCTTAAGAAATCCGTTACTGACAGGAGTCTGTGAGCCGGTGACTCCCGATAGCACCCATGCCTCCCCACAAGTTATATACGGTGAGAAATCCAAACCTAACACATCTCTGATTTTTTTCCCTCCCCAGATCTTTTCCTTGAAAAGAGGTTGAAATTTCATAGGGTACAATCTCTTCATCGGTATCTTTTATTATTCCGGATTCTGTTTAACTTTGAGGCAAACAATACCGAATCGATAAATTTTTAAATTCATAAGGTAATTTATCTCAGTATAAATGCAAAAATATTGAATTTTTGATTGCTGATAAAGGATTCTGCTGAATTCCTTTTAGTATTCGATACATGATAAAGACCGTTTGTGTTTTCTGTGGATCCAGTTTGGGAGCTAACCCGCTTTATAGCGATTTCGCCAGAAAACTGGCACAATTTCTCCTTGAAAAACAAATAATGTTAGTATATGGAGGAGCTAATGTAGGTTTGATGGCAATTCTGGCCGATACTATGCTGAAAGAAGGTGGGGCAGTTACCGGGGTAATGCCGGAATTTTTAGTCAGGAAGGAAGTGGCACACACCGGATTGACTGAGTTAATGATTGTTAAAAACATACAGGAAAGAAAACAAGTGATGGTCCGGCTTTCTGATGCATTTATCACCTTGCCGGGGGCTTTCGGGACGTTGGATGAACTTTTTGAAATCCTTACATGGAATCAGCTCGGGATCATCAAAAAGCCCATTGGCATTCTGAATGTTGACGGTTATTTCAACGCTCTGCTTGAAATGCTTGAACATGCCGTCACAGAGAAATTCCTCAGGCAGGAACATCGCGATTTAATTATTGTTGATGAAGAAGTTCAACCTTTATTTGAAAAACTTCAAAATTTCCATCCAATTAAAGTCGAAAAATGGATTGAACGGTTAAAACAAGGAGGGATTTGATGATCGTAATAGGTATTACCGGAACGCTTGGAGCAGGAAAAGGAACCATTGTGGAGTATCTTGCTTTTAAAAAAGGATTTCTCCATTTTTCAGTACGCGCATTTTTATTGGAGGAGATTCGCTTGCGCGGGTTGTCAAATAACCGTAATAGTATGTTTACCCTTGCAAATTCCCTGCGTGCCGAGCATGGATCTTCTTTTGTGACCGATCAACTCTACCTCAGAGCAGTTCAATCGAATAAAAACTGTGTTATTGAAAGTATCCGGACTCCGGGAGAGATTCTCTCACTCCGGAAATCACAAGATTTCTACCTTTTTGCCGTCGATGCCAAACCGGAGATTCGTTACCAGCGGATATTGCTTCGTCAATCCGAAACAGATACTGTTTCTTTTGAGACTTTCCTTGAAGATGAAAAACGGGAAATGAAAACCGACGATCCCAATAAGCAAAATCTGCAAGCATGTATCTCCATGGCAGATTTTATTTTCAATAATGACGGAAACAAGGAGGATTTGTTCTTCCAGGTCGAGAAAATCCTTCTCCGTATTCTTAAAGGATAATAAGTTTTCGAATTAAAAGATTGCTTTCCGATTTGATGTTGATAAAATAACAACCATTCGGGATATTCTGAAGATTGAATGTATATTTTTTGCTCCCGTAACAGGTTCTGAAAAGGATTATCTTTCCGGAGTAATCACGGATGCTTATCTCCAATGGTTGCTGGTTAAATCTTCCAGTGGTGATCTCAAAGGATCTATTACTCGGATTGGGGAAGACACCTATTTCCTCATTTGAAATATTTCCGGTTGAAACCGTTGAAGCAGCCTGCGTGACCGTTACAATCTGCGGGGTCAATCCGGGGACCGTGACGGATATATTAGCTATCCTCTGGTTAAATTCTGCGTTTTCCAAATAATTGGCAACGATCGTGCCATTCCCGGTTCCGGAACCGGTCACCATGCACCAGGAGGCATCACTTTCAGCGATCCAGTTTGTATTGGAAGTGACAATGAAATCGGTACTTCCCTCATTAGCGCTAACATTCTGGTTTCCCGGAGAGACATTTAAAAGGGGTGCGACGCCGTTCTGGGTAATGGTTACCGTTTGAGGGGATAAACCTGTTACTGTTACTGTTATTGTTGCAATCCTTTGATCAACTGAAGTATTTTCCTCGTATATCGCTATAATGGTATCATTTCCTGTTCCAACGCTTGTCATTGTACACCAACTTACATTGGAAGAAGTTGTCCAATCGCTATTGGAAGTGACTATAAAACTTGTCGAATCAGCCGGCGGATCAACATTCTGGTTATTTGGTTCGACCGACAAGGTTGGCAATCCCGCATCCTGTGTCACCGTTACCGTCTGTGGCGATTGTCCGGATGGAGTTATCGTGATGATTGCAATCCTGGTCGTAATGTCTGTATTTTCAGTATAGTTAGCTGCCAGTGTACCGGATCCGGTTCCACCGGGTGGGACGGTACACCAGGAAACATTGCTCGATGATGTCCAGGGTTGGGAGGGAGAAGCAGTAATGGTGAAATTTGTTGTTCCTGCAGTATATGCGACGTTTTGATTTAAAGGAATTACAGCAAATGCAGAATAAAGATCCGACTCCCAAAGTCCCCTGCCATAGGTTGCTGCTTTTAGACGGTTATTGCTCGAATTTGAAGCATCATAGAAAATTTCCAGTTCCCTGACATCTATGGTTGGCAACCCTGAGCTGAAAACGATCCAGTCGCTCAGGGAGGCATCTTTATAGTAAATACCCGTTTCACTACCTACATAAAGTCCTTCGCTGCTGTTTTTATCATAAACGAGGGTATTTAAGTATGTGCTTGGTAAAGTCCCTGAGATATTAGTCCAGGAAGCTCCTTTATCGATCGATTTGTAAACCGAATAATTTGCGGTTGCGTAAAGGATGTTTTGATCTGTCGGATGAGCTTCAAGATCACTGGGGGTCGCGCCTCCCGGAAGAGTACAGGTGGTCCAGGTGGGAGAGGTTGCGTTGGCATTATTGGTTCGTTTCAGTGACCCGGATGCAACTATATAAAGAATATCAATATTAGCGGGTGATTGTTCGAGTACGGTACAGTTGGCTGTCCACCCCGATGAAATCTTCGTCCAGGAGACTGAACTGGCGTTGGAAGTATTTACATTAGTACTACGCCAAACGTTTTTATATCCAACGAACATCGTGGCAGGGTTGGTTTCATGCAAGATATAGGGGGTCACCCAGCCGCCGCTTTCATCAATTCCATTGATGCCATTACCGGCAATTCCATTATAACCCGATCCGGTTGTCCGTCGTATGGAGCCATAATAAAGTTCTCCGTATCGGATAGCCGAATTGGAATAATCGATGATACATTCCATCCCATCTCCTCCTATAACAGTTGTAAAAGAGGCGCTGATGTTGGTGGAGGTTCCGTTATCCTGGTATCCGTTTATTGTCAAACCCTGAGTAGTAGCGCTCTGGCCGATTTTGTATACCTGTGCGATGGCCATGGTGGAAGAAATATCATTCCAAACAACACCACCGTTGCTTGTGGAATATACTCCTCCATCATTCCCTGAATATAACTGTCCATTTGCCGGTGACCAGTCTAAAGAATGTATATCGGCATGAACCGAAGGAGCACAGGTTTCCCCCCAGGCTGCTCCAACCCAGTGAGAATTGATCGACCAGTTAACCCCGCCATTGACCGATTTCCATATGTTAATCCCTCCGGTATAAAGGATATTGGCATTATTGGGATCGACTGCAATACAAAGGTCGTACCATGCTTGACTACTCCCGCCAGTTCCGTCGCAGGAATAATCCATGATATTTGGAGTAGTGGATTGAGTGGAAAAACTCTGACCACTATTTGTGGATTTCAACAAACCTGCAAACGGACCATTCGTTTGCAACAGGTAAACCCAATCGGGTTGATTAGGGCTGACGCCAATTACAAGCCTGTTACCATTAATTACTCCGGAAGTAACCTGTGCCCAGGAATCCCCCGTATTGGTGGAACGGTAAAACTTACCATTTTCGGAAGCATAGACAACAGTTGGGTTACCCGGTTTAAAACGAATATCTTTATAATGAGCTGAATTCGATGATTTTAAAGTCCAGTTTGATCCTCCGTCGGTGGATTTATAAATACCACTACCGGTTGCAGCAAGTATAATATTTGGATCCACAGGATGCCTTATCAACATTCCGACGGTTTTACTACCCATTCCGGTATTTGATGCATTCCAGGTGGAACCGCCGTCTGAACTTTTATACACCCCGATACCCGGGGCATCACCTGCATCGCGATCGCCGGTTCCGATCAGTATGAGACTTTCGTTTGTGGGATGAAGCAGGATTGCAGAGACGCCTATTGATGGCAGATCGGAGATTAATACTGACCATGTAATCCCTCCATCGGAAGTTTTCCAGATTCCGCCCGATGGGGATCCGGCATAAAACAAATTCGCATTGACGGGGTGAAATGCCATACAGTTCACACGTCCCAATCCATTTGGTTGACTTGTGGAATTGCCAGGCAGGGCAATGGGGCCAATCAAAGACCAGTTCCCATTCAAAGATTTTGCGGGATGCATTTCCCTGTATTTTCTAATTTCGTTAAGCACATAATCGGGAGCACGGAGTTTCCCGTCAGGTAGTACGCGCAATTCGTTAATATATTCCCAACGTTTAAAAACTTTCCATCCATTCCCTTTATATTCCGTACGTCCGGACCAATACTTCTCAAAAGCACTCTGGGTTGCATGAAAGGATACTCCGGGATCTTGCATCATGCGAATCCAGAAAGGATAATTCGCGGTATCACTTTCGGGTAATAAGCTTGACCGCTGAGCGTTTAAACTCAAGGAAATATTTATCGAGAGGATAATTATACTTAAAAAACGGATAGATGGATTCATGTTTTTTATGTTTCAATTAAATACAAAAATAACGCTTTCTTATCTGCTTTTCAAGAGTCTTACGCATTATTAAGTACATTTACATTCTCAAAAAAATGCTTTTCATGACGAATAAAAAACACGTCAGGCCCTCCTGGGATGAATATTTCATGGAAGTGGCCAGAACGGTGGCAAAACGCGCTACCTGCGACCGTGGGCGAAGCGGCTGTGTAATCGTGCGCGACAAACAAATCCTGGTGACCGGTTATGTGGGTTCCCCCAGGGGTTTACCCCATTGTGATGAGGTTGGTCATCTGATGAAAAAAGTATCTCACGAGGACGGGCGGGTAACTCAGCATTGCATGCGGACCGTTCATGCCGAGCAAAATGCCATCTGTCAGGCAGCCCGGTCGGGTATTTCCCTTCAGGGAGGAACCTTATATTGCAGGATGACTCCATGCCGGACCTGTGCCATGCTTATTATAAATTGCGGGATCGTCAAGGTAATGTGTGAAAGGAAATACCATGACGGCGATGAATCGGAACAGATGTTTCGGTTAGCCGGTGTCGAATTATCTTATTTATTTGATGAATTCCAGGAGTATGAAAAACAATGATTTGATCTGTTTTAAAAAAAAAAGCCCCACCAAAGGTGAGGCTAAGAAAATCGTCGGATAATTGCTGTTAAACTTATACTCTTTTTACATTAACTGCGTTTAATCCTTTTTTTCCTTCCTGTAGGTCGAATGTTACATCATCGCCTTCGCGGATTTGATCAATGAGACCTGAAGCATGAACAAAATGTTCTTTTTCAGAGCCTTCTTCTTTGATAAATCCAAAACCTTTGGATTCATTAAAGAACTTTACTTTACCATTTTTCATAAAACAAATTAAAAATTAAATATTTGCAAAGGTACAACACTTTTGTCAGATATTTTCATGTGTTACTATATTATTTTCCTGATGGTCACTTGGAATACCTATTTATTATCATTTACAGTCTGTATGTATTACGTTTTTATGGATAGTTAATTTTTCTTTTTGAATATCCGTCCCTCCCGTTTCAGGTAACTTTTTTTAGGACGTGATTCTCTGTAAACAGGTGGTTCACCGATATATACAGGCACCGCTCCTTTATGGACCGGTTTACCAAGGAGTTCCTCAATATCCCGGAAGCGGGACTGGTCTTTTTCGTTGATCAGCGTAATCGCCACTCCGCTTGCGGCGGCACGGGCAGTCCTTCCGATGCGGTGGATATAATCTTCAGCGTCGTGGGGTACATCGAAATTAATAACCATGTCGATGTCTTCAATATCGATACCGCGCGATAACACATCCGTGGCGACAAGAATATTCCGTTGCCTGCTTTTAAAGGCCATCAACACTTTTTCTCTGGTCGACTGATCAAGATCGGAGGAGATATCCGCTGCATCAAGTCCGGATTTCCTGAGCGATGCACTTAATTCCCGGGTTTTGCTCTTTGTTGAACAAAAGATAAGTATGCTCCTCCCCTGCTGGTTTTGCAAAAGATAGTTAACGAGCGAAATTTTCTGATTATCATAAATAACATAGGCCAACTGAAGGATCCGTTCCGCCGGTTTGGCAAGGGCAATAGTGATCTCCTCCGGATTCTTAAGAATTTTCCGTGCCAGATCCCGGATTTCCACAGGCATGGTGGCCGCGAACATCAGCGTTTGTCTTTGTTCCGGTAAGTAAGAGATGATCTTAATAATGTCGTCATAAAAACCCATATCGAGCATCCGGTCTGCTTCATCGAGGATCAGGAACTGCAAGCCCGACAGATCGACGTATCCCATGTTCAGATGCGCAATCATTCGTCCGGGTGTGCAGATGACTACTCCAGCTCCTTGGGTAAGTGCCATCTTTTCGCGTGAAAAGGAAGAACCGTCTGTTCCGCCATACACAGCCACAGAGCTTACCGACGTAAAATAAGAGAGTCCTTCCATGTGTTGATCAATCTGGATAGCCAACTCCCGTGTAGGAACAATCGTAAGAGCCTTGATGTGGCCGTCCTGTTTCCCGGTGATGATCTTATGGATGATTGGAAGAAGAAATGCAGCGGTCTTTCCGGTACCAGTCTGCGCAGAGCCGATCAAGTCTTTCCCCTGAAGGATCAGCGGAATGGCAAGTTCCTGAATCGGAGTTGCCGATTGATAGCCAAGCGCAACGATCCCATCCATTAGACAAGGATCAAGACCAAATTCGTTAAAAGTCAATGTGTGATTCTTTAATTGAAGAGTTATTAAGGGTTTACAAAGGTAGCAATTTTATAACAATTCAATAAATAGAAACCATTGATTTACCCTCCGAGTTGAGATACCCTCTGAACATGGCGTTGGTGTTGAATGGTATGGCAATATTTCCCTCTTTGTCAATAGCAACGAGTCCGCCTTCGGCCTTTTGTGATTTCAGTATTCCTGTTCATACGATTCTCTTTAAAGAATTTTCCTCAGCAACACCGAAAAATCAACCAAGCCCGTGATCTGAAGAAGAGTCAGTATTACGGATAAAACGATCACCAAACGTATCAAGCCAGCTCCCTTTTTTACTGCCAGATAACTTGCGATGAGAGCGCCGATAATACTCCCGACCGACAGAATCAATCCCACCAGGTAATTTATTTTTCCATCAATGATAAAGACCAGTAATGCAAAGATCGCGTAAAAGAAGACAATAAGGTTCTTAACCGCATTGGCCTTAACCAGATCGTATCCTATCCCCAACACCAGTGCCATCATAAGAAAATATCCTACCCCGACCTGAATGAATCCACCATAGAAACCAATGAGAAAAAAGATCAGAAACTGCCACCATTTCAAGGGTTTTGAAAGTAAAGATGATTTTTCTTTTAACCATTTGTCGGGTTTATAAAAAACAAAAAAGAGCATGATCACCATGGAAACCGCCATGGCTATTTCAATGGCTTTCTCATTTACATCCACCGCTAGTACTGCGCCTAAAACGGATCCTAAGGTTGCAGGAATGCCAAGCCAGACAGGTTTCAGGGTATTGAACATCTTTTGGCGTGTAAAACTTCCCACCGAAGAAAGAGTCTGGAAAAAGATACTGATGCGGTTGGTTCCGTTGGCTATATTTGCCGGAAGTCCGAGAATTATCAGTAACGTGAGACTGATCACTGAACCTCCTCCCGACAAGGTATTAATGAAGCCAACAAAAATGCCCACTATGATAATCACTATTATTTCCGGTAAAGTCATCAGGTTAACAAATTTTCATAATTGGTCTTTCTTCTCAGTTTACTATGTTTTAAACCGTAACTAAAAAATAAAATCAGTCCGATGGCCAGCCATACCAGGAAACGCAGCCAGTTGGTAATACCGAGTTGAGCCATCAAGTAAAAATTTGTCAGTAAGCCCAGTACGGGAATCAGGGAAAATTGTTTCCAAACACTGAAAAAAGTTAGTACAATTGCTCCGATGATAAATATTATGACTGGAAATTCCAGATGGAGGAGGTCATAAATGCCGGAGGCTGAATGCCGGAGGCTGAATGCCGGATTGAGAATCGAATTGAATTTCTGAATCTCCTGCGGATTCCAGTAATACAGCAAAACGGCAACTCCGACCCAAAGAAGTGGAAGAAAATAGCGACTGTTAATATAGGGAATACGGAATCCGCTACCCAAGGAAGAATCTTCTTTAGCGGAATGACCGTTGTCGAGTATCAGTACTCCACCCGAAACGAGGATAAAGGCAAAAAGAGTGCCGATACTGGTCAGGTCGGTGACTTCGGTCAGATTCAAAAAAAGAGAAGGGACGGCAACCAGGATTCCTGCAATGATAGTGGAAAAGGAAGGCGTTTTAAATCGTTTATGAATTTTTGAAAAAGCTTTGGGCAATAAACCGTCGCGACTCATACTAAGCCAGATCCGTGGTTGACCCACCTGGAATACCAGTAAAACGCTGGCCATTGCAATGACGGCGCTGATTGCGATGATGCCGGAAAGCTTTGTCAGGTGAAGCTTCTCAAATGCATAAGCCAGCGGGTCGCCGACTCCCAGTTCACTATAATGAACCATCCCGGTAAGGACCAGGCTGATCAGAATATACAGAATGGTTGTGATAAGCAAAGCAAAGATGATGGCTCGGGGCATGTCTTTTTTGGGATTGCGGCATTCTTCCGCCGTAGTCGAGATGGCATCAAACCCGATATATGCAAAAAAAACTCCAGAAACTCCTTTCAGGACACCCGATATTCCATTGGGAGCAAAGGGGGTCCAATTTGCCGGATTGATATAAAATGTTCCTACGGTGATGATCAATAAAAGAATTGCAATTTTCAATATGACCATAGTATTACTTGCCAACTTTGTCTCATAAATGCCAATATAAACCAGCATTGAAATAAAGACAACGATTGAAAATGCCGGTAAGTCAATGATTAACCGGAGACCTCCGATTACAGGAGCATTCTGCCAGGCAAGGTATGATTCCTGTAACATTCCGGAAAGGGATGAAAAAGAGACGCCGTTTGCCATTTCAGTAATGACCAGTTGGTAACCCCGGGCCGCCGAAAAATAGTCGGTACAAAGAAAATCAGGAATTGGTAAGCCAATACCGCTCATCAAACCCGTGAAATAATCGGACCATGATATGGCGACCGCAATATTCCCAATCGCATATTCCATAATCAGGTCCCAACCAATAATCCATGCAATCAGTTCTCCAAAACTGGCATAAGCATATGTATAGGCACTTCCGCTGATGGGAATGACCGAGGCAAACTGAGCATAACAAAGAGCAGAAAAGCCACATGCTACTGCCGTAAACAGGAACAGGAGAGAGACCGCGGGCCCCCCGCTGACGGCTGAATTACCAATGGTGCTGAAAATTCCGGCGCCTACTACTGCCGCAATTCCCAATCCGGTCAGATCAAACACATTCAGGCTTTTACGTAAACTGGCATGTTCACCGGAAGCAGAATCAACTAAAATGTTTTGAATGGATTTTTTACGGAAAAGCTCACGAAAAAGCACGTGGTAAAATTTTTATAAAAGTAAAATTTTTTCTTTAATAAAGGAAATCGAAAATCCTTATAGTACCCTGGTTTTTGTTTGCATTCGAAACCATCATGTTCATTTTTTTATTAATTTCGATAAAAAACTCTTCATGCATATTACTGTATTTGGCGCAAGCGGCAGAACCGGACTTTTGACCATATTTCAGGCGCTGAACCAAGGTTATAGCGTTACTGCTTTTGCTCGTCATGCTTCAAATGTTACAATTCAACATCCGAACATCCAAATCATTCAGGGAGATATTCTGGAATTTGATAAAGTAAAACAAGCTGTGGACGGACGCGATGTTATCTTTTGTCTCGTCGGGGTCGATAAAAATAAACCCAATACCATCCTTTCGGAAGGAACCCGTAATATCCTGAGAGCCATGGAAGAATGTGACATTAAGCGTTTTATTTGTATGTCGTCGGTAGGGTTACTTGGAACGGATGCCGGTTTTTGGTTCGGAAAAATCATTATCCCATTATTTTTGCGACATGTATTCGAAGACAAGAATCGTCAAATGAGGATCATCCAGGAAAGCAATGCCGACTGGATCATTGTTCGGCCCGTCGGGCTGACCGACGCTCCGAAAACCGGGAGCTATACGATTACATTCGGCCTTCCAATGTCGAAATCTGTTCCAAGAGCTGATGTGGCAGATTTTATGCTTAAACTTTGTACCGACAAAAAATATGACCGGCAAATGCCTGTTATTTCAAGTTTTTAAATTAATCTTCCCGATTTTCTTTCAATAAGATACCTGATAAGATAAAACGATATAATTATGAATCAAAATGTGAAAAACAAGTTTTTAAAAAGCTGGGAAAAATATTTTGGCGACAGCGAACTTCCTATTGCTTTCTATTATACCGAAGATCCGGGTAATATTGCCAGGGAAAATCTTCCCAAAGGAAGAAGTTGTATCATTTGCGAGCTGGTAATTGTCAGGAAAGGAAAGTCCATGGCCTGGAATGTAAATTCCCTTGCATGCGGAGGCGCAAAAAGGTATCTCGGATATACGGAACAGATGAGACCTGATTTCGAATATTTTCTTTCCACCGGAATTCCGGGTGAACTTGAGGGAGAACGATATATCCAAACTCCCGAAATGGTCAAGGAGATCATGGGAAATATACAATGCATACCGGCAAAAGGGAGGTTTATTGTCTTCAAGCGATTTGACCAGTTGACTCCGGATGAAGATCCTGTGGCGGTTATTTTCTTTGCCAGACCGGAAGTTCTATCCGGTTTATTTACTCTGGCTAACTTCGATCAGGTAAAGGGGGATGGAGTGATTGCCCCTTTTGGTTCCGGATGTGGCACCATCGTATATCAAGCCTGGCTTGAGAATGAAAAGGAAAACCCCAGAGCGATTCTTGGCATGTTTGACCCATCGGTACGACCCTGCGTTCCAAAAGACACCTTGTCGTTTACAATTCCCATGAAAAAATTTGAAAAAATGGTTGGATATATGGAAGAGAGTTTTCTGATAACCGAAACCTGGCAGGAGGTCAAAAAACGTATATAAGGGACCCGAGATCAATAATGGCATTCTCGATACGGGATCGTGCGGCAGTTAATATATCAAGTCGATGGGAGAATTTACTTCCTGTTTTCCGCACTTTTTAAAAACACCCTCTGAACCCCTTGATTTTATTGATGTGGGTTTTAAAAATGGGTGTCCCGATCGTATATTTGTGCATGTTTTTACGAAAAAAGCCAAATTCATCCGG